>JGI24711J26586_10002021_pt1 | contig 14820 bp, 21 predicted proteins | sample BioPla3DNA1_FD_26586 | JGI IMG/M metagenome (IMG submission 26586)
TAGAAAGGGAGTAAATTATGTTTGGTTATTTAGCAGTTGGTTTTGGTGGTTTTCTAATAGGTGTAATTGCTACAAGTGTTCTTTTAGCAAAGAAAAACCTTGAAGCTATGCAAAAAATTGAAGGTGAAATTACTGAAACTATTAAAAGTAGTTTAGATGCAGGGAAAGTTGCATATCAATCTGAACTTAATAAAAATTCGGAAAAGGAGTAACTAAAGCAGTATTAAAAAACAGGTGAGATTATTTGTTAATATTCTTGCCTTAAGTGTACCGTCACGCCCTTCACGGGCGTGTGAGTTGAAATTTTTAATGGAAAAAGGAAGTTATGAGATTAACAATGTTATTTAAGCCGTTAGAAGACACTCTTGTTAGTTTAGTGATTGTGTACAAATAATGACAATAAAAATAACGTTTATTTTACGGAATAAACACCAATAAATACTTGACAATGACTAGAGTTTATGATACAATGTATATAGATTAATAAGTAAACGTAAGTTTAATCAAAGGAGAAGAAACATGAGTACAACAACAACCGAAACTAAAAAAGGGGGAAAAACAATCGTGAAAAATGTTTATCAAAAACTTATGGCTATTCAAACAAATTTGAAAGCACCGAAAAATCTTTACAACTCTTTCGGCAAATACAATTATCGTAATGCAGAGGGAATTTTAGAGGCAGTTAAGCCTTATCTTGCAGAGCAAAACACAGTTTTGATTATAGAAGATGAAGTTAAAATCATTGGTGAGGAAACCACTAAGGGCGTTCACACTGACGGAAGACCAATTGAAAGAATTATTCCAACAACTTATATTAGAGCCACTGCTCGTTTCATTGATTGTGAAACTGGCGCAGAAGTTCGCACACAAGCGTATGCTAGAGAGTGCGAACACAAGGGCATGAGTGCAGACCAATGCACAGGTACGGCATCGTCTTATGCTAGGAAGTATTGCCTTAACGCTTTGTTCCTGCTTGATGATACCAAAGATAGCGATACCGATGAAATGAAGAACATCGAAAACGCATCTAAGGATAATGTTAAGCAATTTAACAGAACAACTAAACCTGCTACACAGAACAAGGCTACTGGTGGTTGGGGCAAGCAAGCACAGGCACAGCCTCAAACACAGGCTAAGACTACTGGTGGTTGGGGTAAACAAGCTTAAATATTTTATCTAAGAACAAGCCTACCTCGGTAATAATCGAGGTAGGAATCATCGTTGATGGGTGTTGGCATTTTATTGGATAAGGAGAAGTTTTATGTTAAAGGGTAGATATATTAAAACGGTTATTTTCAGTTCGATTAATGATTTGAATAGCATAGAGGCAACTGTTAATAAAGAAGTTGATAGAATTCGCAATTGTGGTGGAAAAGTTATTAGTATCTTTTCTAATAACTGGGGAATTTCACCGATGAATTTGATTTATACAATCGTATATGAGCATGAAAAATTACTTTCCGAAGAGGACTTGAACGCTCCTAGAAAGGAGAGTGAGGGGCATGAAAAATAACGAAAGAATTAGAATTGCTTATGAAAAAGCAAGAAAGCACGGCATGACTTATCAAAAGCTTGCTGACTTAACAGGAGTGAATATTACTACACTCACTGGGTGGCTTACTGGAAAGAGAAACCCACCAAACCATGTGGCTGATTTAGTAGAGGAAAGAGTTAGTGTGTTCTTAAGTGGTGGAAAGAACTTATATATTAATAAAACGTTGTATAGAGATAGGTTTATTGAACAAGTCTACAATATATTTGAAAACCATTCACAAAGCGAACAGCCTAGAGAAATAATCAAGGCGTTTGAAAACATACCGACCGTAACTTTCAAAAAGAAAGAGAAATGAGTTGATAACTATGGGGCGATTTTACCGTGATAGGCTCGGTGCAGAACAAAAAAGAATATTTCAAAAATTAGTTGATGGGGAGAATGTTTTCCTAACTGGCAATGCAGGCACAGGAAAATCTTTTCTTGTAGAAGCTTTTAGTGAGCATTGCAACGAAAACGGTATCAAACTATTGAAGTCTGCTCCTACTGGCGTTGCCTCTTGCAACATCAAAGGGGTAACGCTTCATAAGTTGTTTGGATTGAAAACAGATGTAAAGAGTATGCTTAAAGAGGAAAAGGAACTTCCTGAAAAGGTTGGCTCGATTTTAAACCTTGCAGGCATAGTTTTAATAGATGAAATTAGTATGGTGAGGCTTGATGTATTTGATAAAATTATGAGATACATTGAACTGGAAAACAACAGAAGGAGAGAGCAGAAGAGAAAAGATATTCAGCTTATTCTTGTAGGCGATTTCTTTCAGCTTGCACCAGTTATCCCACCTGCTGACAAAGAGGCACTTGATTTATATTATGGTTGTGATATTGGAAACGGCTTTGCTTTCCAATCTAAGTATTGGCAATCTCTAAAAATTCAATTTGAGAAATTGACAGAGATTAGACGGCAAGACGGTGACAAAGAATTCTGCACAGCACTCGACCAGTGTAAAGAGGGTGACACAGATTGCTTGCCTTTCTTTGCTACTGAAACAGCAAAGGTTGAGGGTGAAAACGCCATTTGGGTATGTGGTAAAAATGCTACTGCTTTAGAAAAAAACCTTGCTAAACTTTCCGAGATACAAGGGGAAGAAAAAAGGTTTTACGCAGAGTATGACGGTGAAGTTTCGGCTAAAGATAAATTGTGTGAGGAAACTTTTACTTGTAAAAAGGGTGCAAGGGTACTAATGCTTATTAATGAGCCTAGTAACCTTTATCAAAACGGAAGTACAGGAACTATTGTTGACTTTGAACACGATGGAATTTGGGTAGACATTGATAAAAAAACGGACAGTGGAGAGCCTGCTAAACCGTTAAGAATGTTTATCAAAAAGCATGAGTTTAGCAAATTCGAGTATGTAACTAAAGATTTCTTTGATGAAATTACTGACGAACGTGGAGAAAAACGCAGGGTACAAAGAACTGAACTTGTTCTTGAAGAAGTGGGTAAAGCTATTCAATATCCTATGAAATTAGGCTTTGCAATTACCATTCACAAGGCACAAGGGCAGACCTATGATGAGATGAATTTAGAGCCTGAAATCTTTCAAGACGGACAACTTTACGTTGCTTTATCACGTTGTAGATTTGCGAACAAACTTTACATCGCAACTTCTCTAAATCCTAGAATGGTTAGAGCCTCACAAGAGGTTGTGAACTATTATAAAAACCCTGAAAACTATACATTCTTTGGTAGGGAAAAAGATATTATTTCTGTTCAAGTTGCAAGGGAATGTGAGGGTGCTGTAAAGCTACTCGCTCGTATTTTTGCAGAGAATAAAGCAGAGGTTATCGACCTACTAAAAGCAATTGAGAAAAGGGGAGAGGGAAAACCTATTAAGAAAAAAGTTGATAAGCAAACGAAAATTGAGCCAATCAAGATTGAGCCAACGGAAGTTGCTCCAACTAAGGTTGCAGATGAATTTAACAATCCATTTGACGAAGAGCCTGAAACATTTTTCTTACTTCCTGAAAAGAAACAAAACAGTTGTTTTTTAGAAGACGATGCTGATAATCAGAAAGACAAATGGGTACAGCCGACTTTTAATTAATATAGAGAGTACTGTGTTACCAGTACTCTTTTCTTTTGGTAGCGACATCAATGTCGTTACCAATTTTCTTTTCTAACGAGGATAAGTATTCAATCCACGCTTTCATCTATAACAAAACGTTGTGGATTTCCTAAAGGAGTAACAGGCAAAACTCTTTGTAAATCATATGTAATATCAGAACTAAGCAAGGGTGCAACGGTAAAGAGCCTTTGCAAATTATTCGGATATAAAAACAGAAGGAAAATAACGGAAATTCAAGATGAATATGAAATACGGCAGGCTTTATTTTAGTATAAGTATATCTTGCTATACTTATATACACCTACACATCATTTAAGGCAACTCACGAAAAGGTAAAAAACCTTACACTGTGCGTTGTCTTTTTTGTGTATAATTACAGATTTTTCACTATTAATGATTAATAACGCTTATTAATGATTAATAACGCTTGACATTACAGAATAAAGTGCTATAATGGTATAAGTTGATACTAGAATAAGAAGGGAGATATAAATGGGTAAACGAAAAAAGAATAAAGCTTTAGTGAAACAAGAAGTTGAGCCTTTGAGAAAAGGGCTGACAACGGAGTGGTACTACCTTTTAAAATACATAGCGATAATTACAATGTTAATTGAGCATACGGTATTTATAATTGGTGCTAGAAGCGAGGTACTATTAGTTGGCAAAATGATAGGTAGGGTTGCATTTCCCTTGTTCGCTTATTTACTTGTTGAAAGTTTTTACTTTACAAAAAAGAGAGGGAAGAAAGCACTAAGCTTATTTATTTTAGCGATTATAAGTGAGCTACCTTTTGACTTTGCTACATCGGTTTTAACGCCTGATAATATTTCGACCGATGCGTTTCTTGTTCAGAACGTTATCTTTACATTGCTCTTAGGTTTTCTCATGCTTTGGGTGAAAGAATTCAAATGGGATAAAATTTTTGAACGTGCAGGATTTAAGAAACCTAATAGATTTTTTAACTTTGGTTTTTCGGTTGCAGTGGGTGGAGTATTTGCTTTCTTAGCATACTTACTTAGAACAGATTATTCTTGGAGAGGTATTTGCTTAATCTCTTTCTTTGACCTTGCAAGAAGGGTTAAACGCAGAAATCTTTTGCAAGCGTTTTCGCTTTTATACTTTGTTACAACGGCAAGTAACTATTTGCTTTCGAGTAAAGTAGCTTATATCAATACTACATCGTTTATTGCTCTTATTCTGATTTACTTTGCACAAAGTGGGAAGATAAATTTCAAAGAACGCAAAGTCTTAGTAAATAAGTTTACAAAAACATTTGGTAAATGGTTTTATCCATTACACTTATTTATTTTATCCATAATCAAATTAATAATTTCATAAGAAGGAGAGGTTAAATTGAATGAAAAGAAAAGATTTCTCAATGTTAAAGATGTTCAAGAATTGTTTGGCATAGGGAGAAGTAAAGCAATTGACTTAATGAACAGCGAAGGTTTTCCCTCAATAAAACTTGGTGAGAGAACTTACAGGGTTGATAAATCTGAATTAGAAAAATGGCTCGAAAAAAACAAAGGAAAGACTATAAACTTATGAACAAAATAAAAATTATGTTTCTGTTTATTTCTGTGTTTGTAACAATCCCGCTTTTTTCAGCATCGGTAGACGTAGTTTCCGAAATACCTATAAAGGAAAAAGAGTATGAAGAAATCAGAACTAATTATATTGGAACTAATTATAGAACTAATTACAATGAAATTTTTGTTGAGAATTTAATATCTAATACAGTTTCAATTTCTTGTCTTGAAATCAAATGGGATAACAAAGATAGAGAATACGAAGTAGGTGTAAAAAGTTTATCTGATAAAACTTTTGAAAAGAACGTACATATTCTTAAAAAAGAAAATGGCTTAGTTTATCTCACAGGGTTAAGAGAAAACTCGGAGTACGAAGTTACTGTAACGCCAGTTTTGAAAGCAAATGAAAAAGCTGTGGTTGTGCCTGAAACTTTAATAGTTAAAACTGAAAAGGTTACAGTTATTAAAGAGTACGAAAGAGAAGAGGGGCGAACAAATTGCTTTGCAGGGGAACGTTCATCGGGGCTTACACTCTTGCCGTCTTCCGAAGCGATTGAAGACAGTGTAACCGATTGGATAACCGACACTGGCGTGAAAAGAAATAAGCATGGCGATTACTGTGTCGCTATGGGGTTATGGTACGGAGAAGTTAAAGACCGTTTCTTAATTGAATTAGAAAACGGAATACAATTCACAGTAGAAATTTGCGACAGCAAGGGAATGGCAAGTGACGGAGAAGGAAAGTATCACAACTTTGGTGAAGACGGAAAGTGTATCGTTGAATTTATTTACGATGAAGAAAAACTTCCATCAAACGTTGCGATAAGTGGAAGTTGGGGCTACTACAATTGGAATGGTTTAGACCTTACTTCTAATATATTAAGCATTAAACAAATTGAAAGGGGTTAAAAATGAAAGCAACAAAAAGATTAAAGACCGTATCAGTGATAATTTTAGCAACAATGCTGTGTTTGTTCTTGACAAGTTGTTCTACCAATCAAGCAAATAGAGTATCATACAATGTTTCGCAAGAGGCAGATAATTTCAACGTTATCCGTAGGCTTGTAGTTATCAACGCAAGAACGGATAAACCAATGTTTGAACTTATCGGAGCGTTTTCGTTTACCTTAGAGAGTAACAGAATTATTTGTATTGTTGAAACTGGGGAGAACGAATATAAGAAACATTCCGTTGGACTTACAGAGTGGACTTTATGGAGCGTTGAGGATATTTCAGGAGCAGAGGTTAGCAAGTATAAATATGAAGTAAACTTCCTACCTGAAATGATACAGCCAATAGAATTTGTGAGCAAAGATTAGAAGAAGATATGAGTTATTGGAATAAGTATTCAGCAAAGAAAACGGAGTGTAGGCAGGGGCATATCCACGACAGCAAAAAAGAGGCTAACCGTTGCAATGAACTACACTTACTTTTAAGAGCAGGGGAGATTACGGATTTAGAAATACAAAAAGACTATCTTATTATCCCTGCACTTTATGAAACTGTTACCTTGGACGAAGTATATAAAACTGGCAAACGCAAGGGGCAGAGGAAAACTAAAAAAGTTTGTATTGAAAAACCTGCTACCTACAAAGCTGACTTTGTTTACTTTGACAAAGCAATAAATAAAACAGTTATTGAAGACAGCAAGGGAATGAAGACGAAAGATTACATTTTAAAACGAAAGCTTGTAAAACAATTATATTGCACAAACGGAAAAACAATATTCATTGAAACTTGAAAAGGAGAACTATTATGAAAACTAAAATTTTAAAAACACTTATTATTTCTGCATTACTTGCAACAACATTTTTAACAGGTTGTGAAAAGGCTGACGATGCGAGCAATTCAGAGGCATCTTTGAAAGTTAAGGCGTACACAAAGGAAGAGGAACAGACGGAAAAGCCCGTGGAAAGCTCAAAGGTTGAAACCTCGAAAGAAATTGAAAGCGAAAACATAGAAGAACTTTACAAAAAGTTGCGACCTAAAGTTAAATACAACAACATTTCTAACTATACCAAGTTAGGCACTTTTACCTTTGACGAAAAAGAAATAGATATAGCTGACATTACCGTGGAAGACTTTGTTTCTATAACAGGTTTAGAATATCAATTATATGTCTCAGCAAATACAAACAGCAAAGGTTTTGATTATTATGCTAAAGGTTTTGGTGATGAGGGTGACGAAGGCTCAACCTTTTTTGTAGAAGCAGTACAAGACAAGGAAATTGTTACTGATTTTGAAAAGGCTCAATACAGCAATTATGAAGTTAAGGCTATTAGTGTATCTGAATTCTTTTTAGAAGAAGAGGATTTGGGTCGTGTTGAATTTTACGGTAAGTTGCGTATAGGAAGTACTAAAGAAGAGGTAGAAGCCGTTCTTGGAGAAGGATTTTATGAAGAAGGCACTTTCATTTATAAAAACAATATTGCTACAATGGTAATTGTTTATGAAGATGGAGTTGCAGACGAAATCTACTTGATAAGAAACTTATAATTAAAGGAGAACAAAAATGAAAAAATTTAAACTACTAGCGATTGTTTTAGCGTTGTCAACGATGTTTATGACAGCCTGCAAAACTGATGAAGAAACTAAGGAAGAAGAAAAAAGCCTTCCTATTAAAGTTTTTACTTCTCGAGCGAATAAAAGCACTGATGAAGCAGACACTTCCAAAGAGCATGATACTTCCGAAGACGACACTTCAAGCGATGCTTCCAGTAACACGAGTTCCGATAGCACGGCTCAAAGCAATCCTAACAGTAGAACGAGTGCTACTACCAGTAAAACAGAGGTTAATGAGCCTGTGACTAAGAAAGACCGTACTACTGAATATCAAATGCTCGTGCCTCTTGTTAAAGAAACTGACATTGGCGATTATCCTTTAGGTAGAATAAGTATGAACGGCAAACGCCTTGACATTGCCAATTGCACTGTTTCAGATTTTTTAGAACTTTCAGGAATGAAGTTTGTTTTCAAAGGTGAAAAAGAAGGAAAGGCAACTGACGAAGATACTTCTTTTGATTTTTACGGAAGAAGTTTCGGACATACTGACGATAGTACTCTAATATATGTAGAAGCTGTGCAGGCAAGAAAGCTTGTTAAAGATGAAGCGTGGCTAGATGAAGAAAGTTTCGACAAATATGAAGTAAAAGGCATTTACTTTAGTAACGAACTTGTTAAACGAGATATAGATAAAGGCATGATTTGGTTTGGAATAGACGTTCACTTAGGCTCGCTCAAAGAAAATATAGTAGGCACTCTTGGAAAAGGTCACGAAGTTGGAAATGCTACATTTTATAAAAACGATTATGCTACTTTAGTTCTTATTTATAAAGAAGATGCCACGGCTAAGAAATTAGTTGTAGATGAAGTTTATTTATTAAGAAACAAGTAAAAATAATAACAAACAACAACAGCTCTCACTTCGAGGGCTGTTTCGTTATAGTACACAAATAATAACAATAAAAATAACGAAAAACTGTCAGAATAACGAACAAATAATTCTTGACAAACGTACATTGCTATGGTATAATAGCATTATAGTAATTAAGCAGTTAAAGCAATTAATATAAGGAGTTATAAAATGACTATAAGCGAATGTGAAATGTATTTATCCAGTTGGATAGAGAGTATGCAGGATTTAATTAATCAAGGCAATTGTAACAAAAAGCTTTTAGAGGAACGTATTTTGTTTTTGAAAAGAAGTTTAGAACTTATAAAAGAGAAGAACACAGCAAATCTAGTTGCTTGTGGCGAATGGGTTGATAAGCACCATGTCATTTCAATGAATGGTATGACTATAACAGGAACTTATCCTACTTGTAATTTGTGTGGTTATGCAGAAGTAGGAATGGAAAAGCACAACAATTACTGTGGCAACTGTGGTGCGAAAATGAAAACAATAGGAGAGTGAAAATGATATTATATTTTGAATGTAATCGAAGCCCTTAAAAAGCCCTTGTGTCAAATTAGAGAGTTAAACAATGATAAGGAGATTTGTAAATCATGTGCTTATCGCATTTCCGATATTGTTATTGAGGGCGATGGCGAAGAAATTAAGATAAAACGAAAGGAATTAAAATGAGAAGAAAAATGAGAGTTGTTTTGAAAAAGCCTTGTGAGAAACCACAGGTAGTAGAGATTGGTAAGGGGCTAAAGGCAATGCAGGAAATTTTAGGAAAGTCTTTTGAGGGTGTTTCAATGTTACCGCAGCGTAAAGTTTCTAGTAATATTACAGTGTTACATAGCGACAATGATAAAGCTTGCCCTAATTTTTTTATTGAAGACAACCTTGTCTGTGGTACGGTTTTGTTTGTTAATGACAATAGAAGTAATTTTTCAAGTTTGTCAGAGAAGCAAGTAATGGGTTTACTGGAGTACTTCGGTTTTGAAAAAGAAGAGATTTTAAATGAAATGTATAAAGGAGTAGCAATATGAGAAGAGTAATTTCGGTATGTTCAGAAAAGGGTGGTGCAGGTAAAACAACTGCAACTGTAAATATCGCTAGTGGACTAGCAAAGCAAGGAAAGAAAGTCCTTGTAATAGACCTAGACCAACAAGGGAACGCAAGCCGTTCGTTAGGCTATATAAAAGATGGAAAACCTACTATTTCAGAGGTTATCTACAATCTATCAGCAGGGATTGAAATGGATTATGCTGATACTATTCGCAAGAGTGATGATGGCGTTGACTATGTACCCTCTTCACAAACACTAACGAATATCACGACCTTTATGGCAGGTGACAGCGATGGCAATTACATTTTAAAAAGGGTTTTAGACGATGAAGTATATTCAGATTATGACTATATCATCATTGATTGCAGAACACTTCTTGACTTGCTTGTATCTAATTCACTTAATGCAAGTACTCACGTTGTTATTCCAGTGGAATGTGGCGTGTTCTCCTTTGACGGCTTAGAAAAAATGCTTGATAAGGTAAAGTCCATTAACAACAGCACGAACAAGAAGCTTAAAGTACTAGGGATTTTACTTAACAAGGTTAATAGAACTAATATTAGTTCCTCTATCGTAGAGAGTGTTAGGGAAAGCTATCCTACACTAACCTTTGAAACGGCTATTCCTTTCTATCCTGCACAAGCAGAAATGGGTGTAGTTACACAAACAAGCTGTGTGAACGATAAAAACAGTAGCATGGGTAAACATTTCATTGCTCTTTCCGAAGAAATTATCAGCTTGCTGTCAGGAGAGGGGGTTGAAAATAATGGCTAAATTTAATTTAAACGCTTTAAAAAAGCAAAGGCAGGAACAAGAGGCAAAGGTAGAAGACAATACGCCTGCTGAACTAAAGCAATCTTATATAAATGTGTGGGGAAAGAACAAAGAAGAAGTCCAATACATTGAACTTGCTGAAATTGTTCCTTTTAAAGATAAAAAAGGGAAATCACAGCCTTTCAAAATCTCTAAAGATAAAGTTGAGCAGATTAAAATTAGTGTTGCTGATATTGGTATTGTAACGCCTCTAATCGTAAGAAACACTGGCGAGAAGTACCAAATTATATCAGGGCATCACAGATTTGTAGTTGCTAAAGAACTTAACCTGCTAACCGTTCCTTGTGTGGTGCGTGAAATAAGTGATGATGAAGCGATTAAGTATGTAGCAGAATGTAATATCCAACGTTCGAGATTGCTACCGACCGAATATGCTGAAATTTATTCACGCTATATGGAGATGCGTTCCGACATTGATATGACAGCACAGGAAATTGCAGATAAATTTGGTATCTCAAAAAAGTCGTTGTATAGGTACATTAAAATACTAAAACTAACAGATGACTTGAAAAGCTTAGTAGATACGGATATGATACACACAGACACAGCAGAGGTTTTCAGTGAATTTTCAGAAGAAAATCAGAAAAGTGTTTATGAGTGTGTTATAAAAAATGGCAAGAAAGTCAATCGAGGCGTTGCCAAAGCAATGGAAATTATTGTAGCTGAAAAAGAGGGGGAGAACGTTTCGCCTGAAGAATTTGAAAAAGCTTTTGAAAAGAAGAAAACTTTTAAAAATTCAGCATATAATAAGTTTGCAAGTAAATTTAAGGTTGACTATTCAGAAGATGAGTGGAACACTCTTATTGAAGCTCTACTCGATGCACATTTTAAAGAAAGAATAGACTAACAGGCTTTACCTGTTAAATAACATTGATAAAGAGAGAGGTTGTTGGGGAACAGCCTCTAAAGGAGAGAATTTGCTATGGATAAAAGAGGAAAACTACTATGTAGCGTTGGTGTAAGTCTTGTTGACATAGCCTAAAATAAGCCTTGTGTAAAAGCAGGGCTTTTCTCTCGTAAAAAAAATAACGAAAATATTACAGAATAAATTTCAAAAAACACTTGACAAACGTACATTAGTGTGGTATAATATATATAGCAAGAAGGAAGTAAAGTAAGTTAGGAGAGGGAGTTAAAATGTTTGGATTTGCTATTGTATTATTGGCGATAATTATACCAGTTTTGGTTATTGCGATAGGACAGCTACTTATGGTGGCTGTCTTGATAGCACGAAACTTATTTATGTATTGTTATTGCAAAGCTAAGGGCGTTAAGTTTAATGTTGTTAATATCAAAGAGTTATTATGAGATATAATTTTGATTTTAAAGAAAAGGTAGGTACTTTGTCACGCCCTTCACGGGCGTGTGAGTTGAAATGAGAAAGGAAGCGAGTATAATGGCTATGACGAACGTCACGCCCTTCACGGGCGTGTGAGTTGAAATACGGAACAACCTTGCATTAACCGTTTTCGGATAAGGTCACGCCCTTCACGGGCGTGTGAGTTGAAATATGCGAAAAAGAAAGAAGTTGAAATAAAGAAAGGTTAAAAAAGGAAGTTACAGATTAAAAGGAGTTAATATGGAATTTGTAGAATTTAATGAAATGACACATTCAGAGATACTGGAAGTGTTGCTAGACCATTACAATGAGTTAAGGGAGATTAATTCTGCTCTTGTTGCCATTACAGATTTACTTGACGATTTAAGCATTGATGTTGATGAATTGTAATACGTGAAACACGAAAGGGGTAAAAGACATGAAAGCAAAAACATTAACTTATAAAGGATTTTCAGTAGGAGATACCGTTTTCTTCTATTACCATAATGTTTTTCCTTGTGAAGAAGGTGTGATTAAAGAGGTCGTGGAAAACGTTCTTGGTAATGGTAGTATTTGGTTTAAAATTCATTGGGAAAGTGGTGAAGTTAGTTGTGTTCCATATGAAAGAGTTTTCAAATCGAAGGAGTTGTGCATGGAGTACGCACAAAGCATAAGAGATAAGCGTTTTGAAAGCTTTAAAAAGCAAATTACAGACATGGATAGCCTTATCGAATTTTGCGTTAAAAGCATAAAATGTTCTGAATTCCCTAACGAAACTATTAAAGCTATCAAAGAGAAGTATGAAGAATTTATGAAGAAGTGTGGGTAACTTTGATGTTACTTATTCTTCCGTCACGCCCTTCACGGGCGTGTGAGTTGAAATCTTATGACATTGTAATAATCCTACAATGACATTGTAAAAATCTTACCACGTTTTGTAATGAAAGTTTCTCAAAGTGCAAAATTTTTGAAATAGCTAAAGAAAGGGTAGGACAATGAAACAAAGAAAAACAAGTTATCCACTTGCGATATTTCTAAGCACATTAAGTACATTAATTCCATTGGTTGCCGTTGGATATATCTTTTACCTGCTTGTTCATCTGAAACAAGAGATAGGGTTGTTGGAAAACGCTATTTTGTTCGTATCTTTTACGCAGTGGGTGATGCTTAAAAAGCCACTAAAGAATATGTATCAAAAAGCTATTCAAGATAACGAATATGACGAACTTGGCATGAGTAAAAAGAAAAAGTTTGAAAACTTAACGAGAGCAGAACGTGAGGAAATGGATTTACAAAAATTTGCTAATATGGAACACTTGCTATCAACGAGTGTACTTCACAAGATACAGAAAAAGGGAAGTACAAATCCTGAAGATGATTTAAACTCATTGATTGGAATTCAATCGGTTAAAGATAAAACAAATGAGATGGTTGCTCGAATGAAATTTGATAAGAAATCTTCTAAGAAGTCCAAAAAGGGCGATTTTACAGGTGGTATGAGTGGTAGGCATATGGTATTTCACGGCAGTGCAGGTACTGGTAAAACCACTGTTGCAAGGATAATAACAGGCTTTCTTTATAAGTACAGATATATCAAGCAGAACAAGTTCATTGAAATAGACGGTAACTTTTTAAAAGCAGGTGAAGACAGTGCGACTAAAACAAAAATGATTATTCAGAAAGCTTATGGTGGTGTTTTATTTATAGATGAAGCTTATACCATTGTTGATGGTAGTGGTGGCTATGGCAAGGAAGTAATTGCTACCCTTATAAAAGAAATGGAAGATAATAGAGATAAACTTATCGTTATTTTGGCAGGATATAAAAACGATATGAAACGCCTGCTAGATAGTAACGAAGGTTTTAAGAGTAGAATTAAAGAGTATTTCAATTTCCCTGATTATAATACAGAGGAAATGAAACAAATCTTTGTAGCGATGGCTCACTCATCAGGTTTTGTCGTTTCAGAAGATGCTTTAAAAAACTTTGAAATACGCTGTGAAAAAGAGCGTAGACTATCATCTTTTGGAAATGGAAGGACAGCAAGAAATATTCTTGATGAAACAATAGACCGTCATGCTTTAAATTACGGACAAGGCAAGCTTATTCGTAAGAGTATTGTAAACGGAAAAGAAGTTGTTATCGGTAATAACGAGAACAGGTTTATACTATGTGGCTGTGATGTTAGTACAAGCACGAATAAGGCTGTTTTATAGGAGTGTTTATGTTTAGCAAAAAAGAATGTTTCATATGTGAAAGTCTATCAAGGTTTTCTAAGAAGGTGTACGGTGGTTACATATGTAGGAATTGCCTTGTGTATATTCCTTCTCATATACAAGTGAAAAACACCGATAAAGACGATTTAAAAGCCTTTTATAAAGAGGGGAAGGAGAGAGCCGAACGCTTTGAGCATACTTCTTCCTATGGAAAATTGTTTATTGACAGTACGCATGGAAGTTTCTGTATTAGCCAAAGGGTAAAGGGAGATAAGCCACTTCATCTAGGCGATATTTTCTTTGTTACAGAACTACTGGAAGTCGCCCTCTACTGCACCAACGTTCGTAAAGTAGGTAGTAGAAATAACATCAGTATCGTTTGTGATATACGGCTTAGAGTGAAAACAGACAAGATTTCAAAGGAATTTATTGTTAAAAGAGCAGAAAAATGCTCGTTCACTTTTCAAGGTAATCAAATCGAATGGAAAGAGCCAGACCAAATGACGATGTTTCGCAATATATTCAATCAAATGATTGACAATGTGCGTTTTGCCCTCTTAAAAAAGCTAGATGATATTCAAACTATTAAAAAGGCTATCGAAAAATATGATGAAGATACAGAATGGGCGATAGGAATTCTTTTTCTTGATAAAAACGACCTATCGTTAGAACGAATAAAAAAGCACAGAAACATTCTTATAAAGCAATTCCACCCTGACTTATTTCCAAATTCTGAAAGCGTAGAGTTTGCAACAAAGATTAATAAAGCCTACAATATCCTTATTAAATAACTCTTAATATTTGCATTAGATTTTTGTCACGCCCTTCACGGGCGTGTGAGTTGAAAT
>JGI24711J26586_10002023_pt1 | contig 14814 bp, 11 predicted proteins | sample BioPla3DNA1_FD_26586 | JGI IMG/M metagenome (IMG submission 26586)
TAGGCATTCTTCAAACACCCTATATAATTCATCGAAATCAGTTTCTTTGGCATCTGCCATTTTACTCATATAACCCTCAGAGATCCAATCAAGCATATTTATGACAAGTTTTGGATCAATATCATCTTTAAATTTTGACAAATCTGCACCTTCAAAAGTTATTTTTTTGCCGACGGTTTGACCACCATCTTTGCGAAAAATAGTTCTTATATCTTCCTTAACTTCATCATCATTTTCAAAATAGGCACTCTGAATAAAAGAAGGAACATCAGGATGTTTTTCCATCAAGGCAATCTTAAGCTTAGATGTATATAAAATCCTATCAAATAAATCTGTAATACTATCATCAAATTTTTCTATAACTTCAGTTGCAATACTGTCAGCACATGTATTAACCAAGTATAGGTATAGATCTTTCTTAGTACCAAAGTAGTGAAATACCATTGCTTTAGAAATTCCTGCAGATTTGGCTATATCACTTATAGATGTTTTCCTATATCCATGCTTTGCAAATATCTTTAATGCAGAATCAATAATTGAATTTTGTTTTTCCTTGGGTAAATTTAAAAACTTTTCCAAGTAACTTCCTCCTTCCAGTAATTTTATAAACCGAATCGGTTTATATATAAAATAACACAATAAACCGATTCGGTCAAGATGATTTTTCCTCTTCAAATAAAAAAATAGCCGAGTTTCCTCGACTTCCACTACTGCACACCTCTTTTTAACTTTGCACACCCCTAGGCACTACATTTTAAAGGGTAATTAAATTGTATCAATCTCTGTAGGATTATATCAATGTATATGCATTTTATTTTGTTTAAATAAGACTCTTGAAGTAGTTTTAATACTTCCAGGTTGTCTCCTTCTATGTATAAGTTTTCTGTAGTCTCCCAATTTAAACTGTCTTCCTTTACCGGTCTTAAAGTTTTATCTATAGGAGTGCCGGCAGTAACTATAGCCTCTTTCTTCCCCGGCCAAGTTAATTGATATCTTTCCTTATTGCCTTCGATTATTTCATCTGATAATTCCTGCTGTAATAATTCAAAATCTATGGCCCTGACAATATTTCCTTCCTCATCTTTTATTTCTGTAATCACATTGGGAAAAAGTTTCCCTATCTTTTTTATATTTTCATTTATCATGTCTTTTGATTTCATCTTAAGTTTTTCCACCATATTCCCCCCTGTAAAACTACTCAATAAATCCAATAAAAATATCGAGCACCTCATCCAATATATTTTGGGGAGATTTTTCCACGAAAGAACCTCCCCTGGCTATAATATCTAAAGATTTTGCCTGTTCACACATAATCACCCCTGTTGTTTTTGTTTCATCATCTAATGGAACATGAAGGGGGAAACCCCTATCTGTGTTTGTTATTGGACATACTATAGCCATTTTGGTAAACTGATTGAATATATAACTACTTATAACATAGGCCGGCCTTTTCTCTTTTCGCTCATGTCCGGCCTGAGGATTAAAATCAATCAATATAATGTCTCCCTGTTCCGGTATATATGCCATAGGTTACACCTCTTTTCCTACGGAAGGACCGGTATCCCATTCGCGAGGTTTGTAGTCCCCTTTGTATGCCGCTATTCTCTCTTTAAAAGTTTTATGTTTCTTAACAGATGAAATAATAACCTTCCCATCTTCAACCTTTAATTCTACAGTATCGTTTTCATTGAGATTAGCCTTTTCCAATATTGACTTTGGTATTCTGACTCCTTGGCTATTACCCCATTTTTGTATCGTTGTATACATAATATCACCTCTAATTCTAGTATATACATAGTATATACTGAGGTCAATCTAAAGTTACACACATTTATTTTTTATTTAAAAGCTCCTCTAATTCCTTTTGCTTCTTTTGTAATTGTATATTAAAATCCACTTTTCTATTAAACTGTTTTTCTTTTTTAGTCTTTTTCTCCAACCTATCTATTTCTCTTTTTAAACTCTTTTGCCTCTCATCTAATTCCATTAATTTTTCTATATTATCTGCCGGTGTACTTTCTATGGGAATCAGCTGCCTGATGATGTTGTTATATACATCCTCCAGATTTAATCCTTTAAGTATATCTATATTTAATTCGTCCCCCTTCATCCATCCTGATTGATAATAGGAATGAATAACCATCTTATTTTCATCTGTTTTGTTTCTTTCCTTATATGCTATAGATAGTTTTACATCATCCTTGTACTTTAAAATAAATAATATGGGATACGGGATTATCCTGTCTATGTTTTGAAGGACCCCACCGGATATATGTTTTTCTTTTAAATTTATTTCAAATATCTGAATTTCTTCTACCTCTTTTGTAGGTTCCAGATTTGTGGTTTCTTTTGAGAGTTTATATTTCCAGGTTATAGTTCCTATTTCATCTATAAATTTTCTTTCCAGTTTGGTGTCTGCCTCAATTTGTTTATAAAATTTCACCTTAGGAATTCGCCTGTTGAACAGGGTCCTGTCCGGTATATTCAGCATAATTTCACCTACCTTATAACTACGAAAGATATTAATTCAAAATCATCCAGCCCTTCTATGGATTCCAGTAATGCGGTGGTCCCGCCCGCAGTAAAGAGACTGTCTATATCCGATTCTTCATTTACATTGATTATGGATTTTATAGCATCCTCTAACAATCCGGAATACCTGCCCATCCTCTTCCCATCCTTAGTCTCCTTATTAAAAGGCTTATAGGCTTCTTTTATTGGTTTGTTTTTTCCTTTACACACAATTCCCAATACATCCAATATTCTTTTTACTTTTAGATGGGTCACAACTACTTCACCATCATAATCCACATACACCAGGTAAAAGGGATACAGAGCATTTTGTTTATTTACATCAATATCACCATTTACGTTCTTTAGCACAAATACAACCCCGGGATATACGCCCTTTTCCTCATCCCTATTGATGACAGTATGCATGCCGTTAGGAACATTGCCAAGGTCCCCATTTTTCTCTATATAATTTACTAAATCCATCCTAAAATCATTTAATCCCAGGTCGGTAATAGACACTCCAGTATTTATATCCTCTAAATCCAATACCTCATTTTGTAATCGGCTTAACTGTTCTTTTCTATATTCCAAATCCGATGATTTATTAGAAAGTATATTATCATCCCCGGTAGCAGTTATATTGACAATCTCCATTTTGTCCTCTACCCTTTCCCGGAGATTAATATATTCGTCTAAGGTCATGTTGGGCCAAAAATTTACCAGTTGGATAATGTCATTTTTTGAACCAATTCTGTCGATCCGTCCAAATCTTTGGGTTATCCTTACGGGGTTCCAGTGTATATCATAATTAATTAGATAATCACAATCCTGAAGGTTTTGTCCTTCCGATATACAGTCGGTAGCTATGAGTATATCTACCTCCCCCTTTATATGGGGCATAATTAAATCCTTCTCCTTAGATATCGGAGAAAAACAGGTGAGTATGGTATGAAAATCATTTCTTATATTCAGGGTAGTTTTGTTGGCGTCGGAACCAACTACCTTTGCCGTATGAATACCAAATTCCTTTAACACCTGCTGTGAAATTTCCTCATATAAATAATTTGCCGTATCTGAAAAAGCAGTAAATATAATTATTTTTTTGTTTCCCTCATTTATCGGGTTATCTATCTTCTCTTTTATTATGTTTTTTAGTGTATGCAGCTTATAATCATGTTCTGGGGCTACTTTTTCCATCTCTTTGAGTAGATATCTGATTGTATCCCTGTCATAAGAGAGTTCTTCTTTCCATGAAATCCTGTCCATATCAGAAAGATTGATTTTTATCCTTTCCCCTATGCTAAATTCCTCATCCAACCAGTCGTCTTCATCTAAATTCAGATTTTTAACTTCCTGATAGAAGGTAAATTGATTAGATACATGGTTATCAAATTTATCTATTTCCTCAATAGTCGTTTCGATCTTCTCCAGTATCTTGGCTAAGGTTATCTTGAAGGCCTCTACAGAACTTTCCAGTCTTTTTAATAGATTTATTCTCATCAAAATTTGTAAGCTTCGCTCCCTATCAGATTGTTTTAAACTACCAAGTCCGCCCATAACTACGGTATCATATCTATCTTCATAAAAACCCATTCTACTGGGTAAAATATAATCAAAGGGTGCATATAGACTTAAATTTAATTTAGACAGCCCCTTATATATCAAATCATAACCGATTACATCCGATCGTTCCGTAAGGTTACAAAAATGGGATATAGGCCTCAATCTTTTAGGGAAATTGCCCATTTCTTCTATATCGTAGTAATTTTGAATATGCTTTCTCGAACGGGCTATGGTCAGACTGTCCAACAGTTCAAAAAAGTCATAATCCAACATATTTAAAAGTGCTTCTGTTGTTCTTCTGTTGTTGGGTAACCTAGACCATTTATTAAAAGAATACTGGGCCCTTCTAAATATATCGTTGATACCTCTTTCCGTATTTAACTTTTTGTTTATGTTGGATGGATTGCCTTCATAAGCCAAAGCCAGTTGATTTCTTAAATCGTTGAATTTGTTGTTTACAGGGGTAGCAGATAACATCAGTACATCTGTTTTGACCCCTGTTCTTATTACCTCTCTCATGAGCCTTTGATATCTGGTTTCTCTATCCTTTACCGGTTCATTATTTCTGAAATTATGAGATTCGTCGATTATAAGCAAATCATAATTGCTCCAATTCAGTCTTTCTAAATCTATGCCGTTTGTATAACCGAAGTACCGGGATAAATCTGTATGGTATAAGACATCATAATTAAATCTATCCTTGTAAAGTATGTTATTGGTGTAGTTCTCTCTGTAGGTAAGCCAGTTTTCAGATATCTTTTTGGGGCATAATACCAACACGTTTTTGTTTCTCAATTCATAGTATTTTATAACTCCCAGTGCTGTAAAGGTTTTGCCTAACCCTACACTGTCCGCAAGTATGCATCCATGGTATTTCTGAAGTTTATTGATGATCCCTATTACCGCATCTTTTTGAAAACTGTAAAGTCTGTTCCATATTTCTGTTTCCTTAAACCCGGTTGCTTCATTGGGAAGTAAATCATCATTTATGTCCTCCAAAAATTCGTTAAAAATATTATATAGTATGACAAAATATATGAATTCAGGAGAATTTTCTTTATATACCGTGGAAATGTATTCTATTACTTCTGCCGTTATATTTTCCATTTTTTCATCGTCTGCCCAGACTTGTTGAAACAATTCAATATAAGTTCTGGTAGAATTATAATCATCAAATTTATTAATGAAATTTGCTATATAGTCTCCCCTTTCATATCCCAGATCTATGGTGCTAAGTCCTTGTATAGGCATATATGTGGTTTGTTGTTTACCGTTTTCAATGTTTATAAAACTGGGTAAATGACCATGGGTCTTGTTAGATTTGAAGATAGCTTTTTTTCTAATCCAGTCGCTACATTCCCTTGCTATGGATTTTTGCATCAGTTCGTTTTTTAATTTTATTTCGAATTCGGTTCCGTATATGCTTTTTTCCCTGTTTCGTTTGGGTATATAAAATTCCCTTTTTTCCTTTTCTATTTTGTCCTTTATAAAAGTGGGAGAATTGAAAATAAATTTAAGTTCTTTTATTTGATCTAATTCCTCCCTCAAGGCTTCATAGGCATAAATAGAAAAATAGGATGCCGCAATAGATACTTTTGAATCCTTTTCTATTACATTTTTTAAATCGTCCCCCAACAACCTGTCTATATTGTTTATTATTTCCATAACATCACCCACTTTTTGTAGCATAATACAAAATTTCACTATTATATTATGATATTCTACAAATATTTAACATTTCCTTCTAAAACCTCTATTTTTTGAACATTTTGGGACGGCGCCCAAAAATAAAAAAAACACCCGTTTGGATGTCTTTTATTCTAAAAAATATAATAATATTTTTTTATATGTCATGGAGATGCTTTGGCTAATATTTCTATAAGTTGCTAACCCATTAACTTTTCTAAATTTCCCAAGTTTGCCCCTACCCCATTAACCCTGATGGCTTTCCCGTCTATAATTTCAACGGTATTTTTGTTAATAATGTATTTGTCAAATTCTTTCCTAATGGTATATCCTTTTAAATCTGATACCTTTTTGAGTTTTTTATAGACCTCTATTTCCAAATTACTTTTAAGTTTGAGTTCATGCATGTTTTCAGCATTCTTCAACAAGTAGAGGGTAGTATAAGATACCAATTGGGTCCCGGATTGAATAGGTTCTATGTGGCCAATTTTCTGGATGTTACCCAAATTAAATCTTAGATATCGTTCATTTCCGGTCCCTCTTTTGGCAATCAATTCTCTGCATTCCTTCCTTCTATATCTGACCACATCATTAATTTTAGCAAAGTACCTGATTCCCCCCTCATCCCCAAAGGATTTTTTGGATTGATAAAAGGCCAAGTATTCAATTCCAAGCCTAATATTAGACAGTCTCTTCTCTGGTATATGATAAAATTTATGGTCCTTATATATCTGAAAATGATTTTTGTCCTTTACATTTACCACCATCACATTTTCTAATTTAAACTTGGCATAATCATCGTATTCATCTACCGAAATTCTCTCGCTTTTTGCTTCTAGATGGGATTGACTGACTATTCTTTTTAAATGCTCAGTGATAAGCTTTGTGCTACCCGGAAGCATTGGAAATGCCCCGACATTAACTTTCTCGATGCTTTTGTAAAATTTATGGTTTAAAAAGTCCTTTTCATTCCCATAAGGAAACATAACATAGGCACCAAAGGTATCATATTTATAGTGAAACTCGTCATTCATTTTAGACACAATAGCGTCTCTGTATCTATGCATAACATTTATATCTTCAACCATTGGACCAACTCTGCCATTATCTATCGATATTCTATACTTTGCATCAAAAATATATGTCCTGTTATCCTTGTCATTTAAATTTCTGATATGTAGAACCGTATCCGGTCTTTGATCTGTTGTCGGCATAGAATAGGATTTATTATACCATAATTCCAATTTGTTTTTATTGCTTTTATATATCATCTTGGATTGGGAATCCTGAAGTAACGATAGGTACATACCATTATCCTTATACTGCAATATCCCGTATTCCTCAACTTCATAACCCAAATCGCATAGTATCCTATGAATCTTTATATAACACCACATTTCATATAATGAATAGAGCTTTTTAGGTGTTATTTTAAACAAATCGTCTCCTAAATCCAATCCCTTGTTCAACATAACATATTTCTTATACATTTCTTTGTAGCCCGGGGCCATCTGAAATACCAGGCTCATACTTTTATTGCCGGTCAGATTGATAATATTCTGAAAATACCTGTTTAAATACATTTCCAAAACTTTTATCTTCTGCCCGATAAATATTAAAATATTATTTTCCCGTTCGTCATTGGGATCCAAGTGGGTTTCAACAGATTTTAGCCTTTTGATGATCTGTTGAAGCATATATTTTACGAATCTATTTTCGAAAATATCTGTAGTTGTTACCTTCTTTTCCTCAATCAGCTTTTCCGTATGATAAAGGGAATTGTTTATATTTATAAAGCCTTTTTCAGATTTAATCAAAGAACTTCCATGTGTTCTGAAATATTTCCTGGTTTTATTGGAAACCCTTTTAGATTTGTGAATATTAGCTAAACTTTCATATGTAATTACATTGTGCTTGAAATTATTTACAATCCTTTTTAAAGCAGCCTCCAAATCATCAAAGATTATACACAAAATATTTAAAAATTCTACATTTGTCTGGTGATCGGTATCAACTAATTTACCTGTCAAATATGTCTTGTCCATAAATTTAAAAGCTAGGGAGACAATTTCTTCATTAATTTCCATTATCAATTCTTGATAATCTTTATAATAATCTAATTTGCTTGGAAAGACCTCTAATATTAACTTCAGGGACTTAATCCCACCTTTTAAGATATCTATACATGTATATCCAATATCCGAAGAAAAATCTATTATTCCAATCAGGGAACTACCAATTGATTGAAAATTTCCTGTTGTTCTAATTCCACTATGAAAAATGTCATAGTTGCTATCCCTATTTCCCCTTTTTTCTAACACTAATTGATACTGCCCGTCTTCAAAAAAACAGGGCATCATTGTATTTCCGGGATTTAGAACCAAATCGCCGTAACTTGTAAGCGTTTTCAAAATCGTATCATCATCCTCCCGGAACACCTTTATAACTGCCGGTTGGTTTAAGTTATTTTTGGGGATATTGATATTTTTGAGGGGATCCTCACCTATTATAAATAAATTAAATTCATCATTTTCTAACTGAATAAGAATTTTTCTATTGCCAGAATGAAACAAATCCATCTTCATAACCCCTCAACATCATAAGTATCTTATTTGCGGAATTCATATACAGCGCTGTTTCCAATCCTTCTTCTCCATATTTGATATAATCTATACCGTCAATAATATGATTGCTCGGATTACAATAGTTATATAAATCTATCAATATATCCTTAATAACCCTGTCGCTCCCTGTAATAGCAGGTAAAATCTTCTGCATAATTTGATAATCAAAAGCTATATGCTCTTCTAACAGATTATATCTTTTATTTTCCAACATATAGAACACTATCTCATCTCTTACCCTATACCCAAAATGTTTGTTCCCCATAGCCATTATGTTGTTAATTTCTATTATATTTTTGTTTATCCTGTTTACATATTTTTCATCAATTTCAATGGCATCCTTAATAGACAGACAATTAGTTTTAAACCTGGAATTATCAAGGCTTATCTCCTCTGCACTATCCGCAAAATCAAAATCCAAGATATCCAGTCTTACATCAGAAAATTCTATTGTGTTAACCCTATCTAATACTTTTCTACTAAAAGCAAAGGTGGTGTCATCCATATTAACGGTACCAATAATATATAGGTTTTCCGGGATTCTCAAATTAGCATATGGATTATCCTCAGGTAAATACCCCATGGGGAATATCCTATCCGTAAGTAACTGATTGTTTTCATCAAAATACCTGGACTCTATAATACTTAAATATTCGCTGAGATAATACTCGACTCTGGCCAAATTCATTTCGTCTAAACACACAAAATATGGTTTGTTCAAATTCTCCGGTTTCGATGCTTCCATGATTACTCTAATCAATTGTCCCGGAATAAATTCATCATTAATATTTTTATATCCAAATAGTTCTGTACTGTCGTTCCAATCAGGTTTTACACTAATGATACTGTATTGATTATTTGAAGTAGTAGCCCCTATGGCCTCAGCAAACAACTTTACCAATTTAGATTTTCCCGTACCGCTGATACCGGCTAGAATGAGAAAAGGTTTTGTTTTCAGACTTAAATAAAAATTACTTAAGTCCTCATATGTGAAAATATAACCTCTTGACTTGATGCTTCTGTATATATTATTTATATTGTTTTTCATGCTTCTCTTCCCGGACCCTTGTGTATTCAGTTCGTTTTCAATCTGATCGTTTATAGACTCGGTGTCCTTAGTATAAATTAAATTATAATAATCATCATAAATCCTGATCATGTTTTTTAGGTCCCTAATAAATTCTTCCTCACTCGGAAAATCGTCACTTAAATATTCCTTATAATAAATCGAACCAATTTCATAGTCTACATTTCCGATAATCAGATTATTATCCGTATTAAAACCGCCAGCATTATCTAAACTATTTCTTATCACCTCTCTGGTGGATATCATCGATTCCTTAGCTGCCCTGGTGCCTAATTCTTTTTTCAGATTTGTGCACCCTTGATTCAATGTTAAATACACCCTACTCATGTCTTGGGAAAATAAATATACTATATATACACCTTTTTGAACAGAAGTAGTGATGTTCTCATTGTATGCAGCAATCCAAGGATAATTTGTCCAAACACCGGCCCCACAAGATCCCCTCGCATTTAAACCATGTTCCTTCACAATCTCGTTTAAGGCATCTGTGGCAGTATAATTTATCAATCTGAACATTTCATGGTTTTTGTTAAACCTGCCTTTATTTTTGCTCTCTATGTAATTGTCTAATACTTCCTTAAAATAGTCTGTTATCAATTTATCACCACCTGTTTTTGTTTCCGATATTAGCAATAATTCTAGATTATATTATAATATTCTACAAAAATTTAGTATTTCCTTTTAAAACTCCCGTTTTTTGGGCATTTAATAGCAAATTCCAAAGGTAAAAGACACCCACTTGGGTGTCTTTTTGTTTTCATTGTTTTTTATTGTAAATTTGATTTTTAATCTACCTTGTAAATTTCTAAATAAAAGGAAATCCCATAAGGGCAGTTTTGAATACCATTTATTATTTCCTTTATGAGTAATTTGGCATTTTTACTCCCCAAAAAAGCACTAACAAATATATTGGTATCGACTACAATTTTAGTCTTTTCCATACAGCTGACTTCTCCACGGGGCAAGCCTATCCAGTTTTCTGGCTGGGGCTTTATAACTCCTGACATTTTCAACCTCTTGGGTAATTTCTTCTAAACCGATAGGGTCTTTTTCTGCACGTTCATTAACTTTATCCAATATAGCTAATAGTTTAGCACTGATCTCCTGTTCCAATTTTCTATATATTATCCTCTTTTCCTCTAGGGTCAAACTGTCTACCAATTCCCACACTTCGTTGATATCCGCCTTCAATACACTCACCCCGTTATTATTCTATAATCACTCAAATATGAATTATCTATTAGTTTCAATATAACACAAGGTATCTTGTTTGTGAATGACCCCAATGTTCTACAAACATTTAGTATTCCCTTTTAAGGTTACAGTTCACACCCTATCCTAATAAACAGCCTTTGTGCAAAATTTCAATTTGAATGTTTTTTTACTTCTATTCTTCCGTCAGGGTCTCCACCAGTCTTGTAGCACCATATTTTTCTCTGAGACGTGGTTTTTCAATTTTTCCGGTGGGGTTCCTGGGCACACTGTCAAAAATGATTTTTCTCGGACGCTTGTAACGTGGCAAAGGAATGCAGAATTCACTTATTTCATCCTCAGTGCAGTCACAGCCCGGTTTCAGTTCTATAATTGCGGCAGCAATTTCGCCTAAACGCCGATCAGGCAGTCCGATTACGGCCACATCTTTAATTGCATGATGGGCACGAAGAAAATCTTCAATCTGTACGGGGTATAGATTTTCTCCCCCACTGATTATCACATCTTTTTTCCGGTCAACCAAATAAATAAAACCGTCTTCATCCATACGTGCCATATCCCCGGTAAATAACCAGCCATCTTTAATCACTTCAGCTGTCGCTCCGGGATCATTGTAATAACATTTCATCGTCCCGGGACCCTTAACAGCCAGTTCACCTACCTCCCCTTGGACTACGGGAGACCTATGCTCATCGATAATTTTCACTTCCCAATTATGGCCGGGTATCCCGATAGCACCGACCTTATGAATATTTTCTATTCCCAGGTGAACACATCCCGGACCGATAGCCTCGCTTAACCCGTAATTAGTATCATAAAGATGATCAGGAAAATATTTTTTCCAGCGATGGATCAAACTGGGCGGTACCGGTTGGGCACCAATATGCATCAACCTCCATTGGGAAAGTTCATAATCCCCAAGCTTTACATCCCCTCTTTCAATTGCATCTAAAATGTCCTGTGCCCAGGGAACCAAAAGCCAGACAATAGTAATCTTTTCCTCGGAAACAGTCTTCAGGATCCACTCCGGCTTAACTCCTCGAAGCAATACAGCCTTACTCCCCGATAACAAACTGCCAAACCAGTGCATTTTTGCGCCGGTATGGTAAAGGGGCGGGATACATAAAAAATTGTCTTCCCTAGTTTGGCCGTGATGGTTCTGTTCAGTTATACATGCGGACATCAGGCTCCAATGGGTATGTAAAATCGCCTTTGGAAACCCTGTCGTGCCTGAAGAAAAGTATATAGCCGCTTCATCCTCTTTTGTAAGATTAATCCCCGGGGCCCCGGAACAACAATTGGCCGTAAGACGATCATAGTTTTCTGCAAAAGATGGACGATTTTCCCCGGCAAAAAGAATTGTCTTCACCTGTGGAATCTGATAATAAATTGTTTCCACCCGTCCAATAAATTCAGGTCCAAAAATTAAAGCACTTGTTTCTGATAAATCCAAGCAATATTTAATTTCTTCAGCAGTATAGCGAAAATTTAACGGCACTACAACAGCGCCGGCTTTTAGGATCCCAAAATAAATGGGTAACCATTCCAGGCAATTCATTAAGAGAATGGCTACCTTGTCCCCTTTTTTGATACCCCTTTTTAGGAGCAAATTAGCCAGCCGATTTGCCTTTTCATCGAAAACACGCCAAGTCATATCTCGCCGATATTCCCCTGCCGGACTGTTTTCAATTAGCTTGTACTCCAACCAAGTAACATGATGTTCCTCTTGAAGCGCCATGTTAATCTCTGTCAGGCATTTTTCCTGCCCATACATCTCCGCATTACGTGCCAGTACATCTGTGATAAGCATCCTATGTGTCCCCCTGTTCTATCAAACAACAAAAATTATTGTATAATTAAAAAATTAAGAAGCGTTTTCCTGATACCACAAAATACTATCCTAATATTATAAAACTAAATAGGAAATTAATCAATAGCCCTTCAAACCATAGTACATATTATTCCTGCAACGCATTGCTGGGTTTTTTTGTGCCACTGAATGTGAATGCTACAAGTGCTGAAATAACTAGCAATACGGAAGCTACAAAATAAGATGCATTGTAGGTTTTAGTTGCATCAAATATGAAGGCTGCCATCATAGGGCCTATTACACCGCCAACTCCCCAACCGGTAAATATAAGCCCATAATTTACACCAAAATGTTTCGCACCATATAGGTCGGAAATTGTGGCGGGAAATACTGAAAAAGCCGCTCCATAACATATGCCCGCCACCGCTACTCCTGTTGCTAACATGGGAATATTTATAAATTTAGAAAACATAAACATGTTTATTGCTTGAATTAAAAATATTATTCTCATTAGATTAACCCTTCCGATTTTATCGGAAACAGTTCCGCCGACAAAACGTCCTAATGTGTTAAATATAGCCAAAAATATAACCAATAAAAATCCGCTTTCCCAATTTATTTGAACTTTTGCAATATTTGATATATGACCTATGATCATAAGTCCTGCAGATGATGAAAACCCAAACATAATCCATAATTTATAAAAATTCTTTGTTTTTAACATTTCTCCCCAGGTAAAATCCTCAACATTATTGGTCTTATCCTTAGGCTTTTTATCCAAACTATTTGTTCCCCGGGGAACATAATTTGCGGGCGGATTTTGTATCATTTGGGCAAACGCCACAGCTACAATTAACGCGCCCGTACCGATATAAATAAATGTTTTGGGGATTCCCAACGATGACATCAAATAATTTGCCAACGGAGAAAAAAATATGGATGAAAGCCCGACACCTGCCACTACTATGCCTGTAATCATTCCCTTTTTTTCAGGAGCAAACCATTTAATAGCAGGTGGTGTGGTAGATACATTTGAAGCACCGATACCAATTCCGGATATAATTCCAAATGTTAAAATCATGGTCAGTGGATTTATAATTAAACCTGAAAGAATGAGCCCCAAACCAATTAAGATACTTGCTATGGTGGCCGTAAACCTTGGGCCCTTAACGTCCTGAATCCTTCCAAAGAAAACCATAGCAATTACAAATGATACTGTTGCAATTGTATACGGCAGGGATGCCTGTTTACTCGACCAACCCAAGTTATTTACCAAACCTTTACTGATGACACTCCAAATGTACAGCATGCCCCCTATAAAGTTTATTCCCGCCGCGGCAATTAACACCCTAAAACCCTTAAATTTCATTGTTCCAACCCCCATTCCAACCAATTTTGTTTAATTCCTTTGTCTGTTATCCCCCTTTCGTGCCATATCGTTTTAGTATTACTTCGATTAATATAACATGTTAATCAAAATAAGACAATCAAAATACCCTGTTATTGAAAGATAAATAAGATTATCCTTATGGTTGGATTATTTGTAATGGAAAAAGAAATAGTTACCACAAAAGAAATACTGCCGGCAAGCACTATACCGGCAGATTCTGGTTGTAAAACATTACTTTCGTGTATAGGATCCCCCCCCTCGGGGCCGAACTTTTTCTGTATTAGTTCCCTTTTATTATATCCTTCACCTGTGCTACGTCCTTATCACCCCTGCCGGAAAGATTCACTATTATGATATCATCTTTATCCAGGGTTTTTGCCAGTTTTGCCGCATAGGCCACAGCATGTGCGCTTTCCAAGGCCGGTATTATTCCTTCTGTCTTTGACAACATGAAAAATGCATCCAAAGCCTCTATATCGGTTACAGAGTCATATTCAGCTCTTTCAATATCTTTAAAATGACTATGCTCCGGGCCTACCCCCGGATAATCCAATCCTGCTGCAATGGAATGAGTATCGTGGTCCAACAAATAACATTTAAAGCCGTGGATTAGACCAACGCTACCCTTGCATATACTGGCCGCATGCTCCTTAGTATCCAAGCCCTTTCCGGCCGGTTCCACTCCTATCATCTTCACTTCTTTATCTTCATAAAAAGGTGCGAATAATCCCATGGCGTTGCTTCCGCCGCCGACACAGGCCACTAAGTAATCGGGCAATCTTCCTTCCTTTTCTAAAATCTGTCTTCTTGCTTCTTCCCCTATGACAGATTGGAATGTCCTCACTATCATCGGATATGGATGGGGACCTACTACCGAACCGAGAAGATAAAAGGTATTATCCCTATTTTCCACAAAATCTTCGAGGGC
>JGI24711J26586_10002024_pt1 | contig 14812 bp, 13 predicted proteins | sample BioPla3DNA1_FD_26586 | JGI IMG/M metagenome (IMG submission 26586)
TCGCTCGGGTCACAAGGAAACTTATGTTCAAAGAATGCAGCGCCGGTGAAGTACTGCAGGTACGGGTTCATCACCCAGGCTTTTGCCAGAGTTTCATCTCCGAAATTGTAAATGTGTTTTAGCATCATGCAGCCGACCATAAACCGTATCGGCATAGCCGGACAGCCGGTATGGGAATACAGAGGCGCGAACTCTTTCTCAAAGAAGTTCCAGTCTATTTTCTCGGCCTGATTCTGGTTTGGTGATTTTCCTATCATTTTCTGCAAGGTTTATAGACATAAATGTACGAAATCTTGCAGAAAAAACAAGAAAAATATCAATTATTTTATTGATTATCAATTTGTTAAACTATTTTTAAGGAGCGACTAGGTAAACAGAAAAAGTCTGTAAATTTAAAGTGCATTAATAGAACAATCAAAGTTCAACTTTTAAAATACAGGCTTATGATTACATTCACAAAGGAACAACTTTCTGCGGTCATGTGCAAGCATGCCGAGAAAGAAAACGGTCTTCATGACCTTCTTTAGGTCTAATTCCTTTGTAAAGTAATTGGAAATTGATTCGCAGTATTTCAGTATCATACCTAACAGTTTTGCAGTATGGCCAGTAAGGGATTGCGGATGATTTTCTGTCGAGTTACGATTACTTTTGACACGAGCTGTGTCGCATCAAAAATGCAGCGCACCAGCAATTAAATATTCTGAGTGATCAACATTAAGTTCATTATTTTCAGCCATCATTTTTTTCTTTTTGGCTTCGTCTTCGTAAACAAATTCGCAGTGTATTTCTCATAAAGTTCAAACAGATAAACCATTCTGTTGGCTTCGCTGGTGAACGGTTGCGGACGATATGCCAAATCTACTGCTTTGTCCAGTTCGTTGTGTGCTTTGACCAATGCAGGAGGCATCGTCAAAGGATCATAAAGGTCGGCAAGAGTGCTGTTTGGAAATTTCAGGCGAGTATTTAAAACCTTTTGGGCTGCTTCTTCTATGGCTTTTATCTGTCTTTTGGTTGGATTTTCAGGCCAAGGGTAGTTGTTGTAAATAATTGTGGCAGAATATTGTAAACGACTTTCCAATCTTCCGCCAATGTTTTTGATCCACGTCATATGCATAGAAGAATTCATTATTCCAAAAATGTAATTATTAGCATTTGGAATGATCAAAGCGCTTCCACTAGTAATAATAAATGGTGGCAGAATTCCTATCGGAATGTATTTTCTATTTTCGGATGAAACTTTTGGAATGATAATATAGTTGGTGTCAGGCTGCCTGATTTCGCCAAAAAGCATCGGCATATCGGCTAACTTGTTTGTTGCAGCCCGCTTGCTTTGCTGACGGAATTTTCTTGTTTTATCGATTCTTTCAAGAACAAATTTTGATTTTTTTAATGTAGATGGATTTACATCTTGTAACCATAGACACCAACGCTTAATATTGTTAATGAATTCATCTCCACCAGTATAGGGTCTTATAAGTTCGTCAATAAATGGTTCGTTTTTTATAGCAGTTTCTTTTTCTTCATTTGTCAGAATCAAGTGTCCATTGTCAATAGGCATACTCCCATAATTCATTTTAGGAACATTACAAATCGGTTGCCTTCTGTTAGTTACTACTAAATCACGACCTTCAACCAAATAAGGATTGATATTCTTCACTTTTATTTCGTGAGGTCCTCCTTTTACATCTTCGTACTCAAAAATTCGTTTATTATTTGTATCATAATTGGCAAATCCGATGATTACAACATGAACGGCGGCATTTCCCCGAGCTTCGTTACTCCATCTGAAAGTACGATGAGCAAAATGAATTTTGATGTTGTAATGATTAAACAACAAGTTCCATAAAACACCCACTTGTTCGCCTTGTGTAATAGAATTGGTGGAAACAAAAGCAACTTTGGTTGGGGTGTTAGCTATAAGTTGAGCAGCTTTCATATACCATGCGGTTACGTAATCCAGTACTCCAAAACCTTTTACACCCGAAAAAACTCGTTGCATATCTAACCTTTGCTCACGGTTTTGCTCTTTCTTACCCACGAAAGGGGGATTGCCGAGAATATAATCGAAATGAGTTTTTCCTGAAAAAGTTTCAGGATAAGTCCCCTCTAAAATCTGCACTTTTTTACTGAAAATATTTACGGTGTTGTAATGAACTTCGGGCTCACTGACCATAATTATGTTGGTAGTATTGGCTTTTATATCAACTTCCGTATTTTTAGTCAGTGCCGACCAATCTATTTGAAGCGCATTTCCTACTGTTATATGCGCCGATTTATTTAATGGCAAACGGACGTAATATTGCCCAAACTCATTGTTTACCAGCATGTTCATCTGGTGGTCAATCAGCCACATGGCTACTTCGGCAATTCGTGCAGGAAATTCTTCGTACTCAATACCGTAAAATTGGTCCACATCAATAAGAATGATGCTACTTATATCAAGTACTTGTTGTCCGGATTTGTACAACTCTCGCAAAATCTCCAATTCCAGCAATCTCAATTCCCGATAAGTAATAACCAGAAAATTACCGCAACCACAAGCAGGGTCAAGAAATTTGAGCGTGCTTAATTTCTTATGAAATTCAGATAGTTTGTTTTTATTGTCTTTTACACTTTCAAATTCTTTCCAAAGGTCATCCAGGAAAAGTGGTTTAATCAGTTTTAAGATGTTGGTTTCGCTTGTGTAATGTGCTCCAAGATTTCTGCGCTCTTCCGGATTCATTACGCTTTGGAACATAGAACCAAAAATGGCAGGGGAAATTTTACTCCAATTGATGCGGGTGCAATTTAAAAGAGCCTGACGCATTTTGCTGTCGAAACTTGCAGTAGGCAGGTTTTCTTCAAATAATTTTCCGTTTACATACGGAAAATCAGCAAGTTGCTCATCAAGGTTTGTAAACCTCTTTTCTTTCGGTGTGTTAAGCACCTGAAAAAGTTCTTGCAGTTTCGCTGCCAGGTCGCTTCCGTCAACATGGGTACGATGTTCGATATATTCCTGAAACTGTTGTTTCTCAAAAATGGTGGTATCTTCAGCAAACAGACAGAAAAGTAAACGCACCAAATACACCTCCAAAGGGTGTCCGGTATAGCCAATCTCTTTGAGTCTATCGTGAAGTTTTCCCATTAACTCGGCGGCTTCAATATTCGCCGGATCTTCTTCTTTGTAAACCTTCTTTTGATAGCCCAATAAGTACCCGAAATGCTGGACATTGTTGATCAAGTCGTTCAGCTTGAACTCTACAAGAGATTCATCTTCAAGGTCATAGAGTCGAAAGTTTTCAAAATCGGATACCAGAATATATTTCGGCAATTCGTGTTGTTCAAGACCATGTGAATAATCAATGGCTTGTTGATATGCTCTGTCAAGGTTTTTACCCCGACTTTTCATTTCGATCAAAATCGTTCCTTCCCAAAGCATGTCAATATAACCATCTGTGTCATCCAGTTTTTTAACTTTATGTTCAAAAGTACCGACTCTCTTTCTGCTAATACCAAAAACATTAAAAAACTCTTCTAAAAATGGCTTTGCATCTGCTTCTTCATTCGAAGTGTTCGACCATTCCTTTGAGAACTTTAAAGCTCTATCTTTTATTTCATTCCAGCTTAATGGCATATTTTAATCTTCGACTTGTATGTTTATAGTTTCTGTGTCGTCTTTACACTTGTCAGTAATGTTTTTGTGTATGAAATTATGGGGATAGCGCGCTACGTACCTTTCCTCTACTACTGAGCAGCGAACTAGAAATAGTCGCCCAGACTTATTATTGTTGGCCATACCTTCTTAGCCATTGATCATTTTGTTTCTTGATAAGATTTGTAATAAATTCGGACTGATACTCTAATTCAGGGAACATTCTGTTTTTTGTTATTCCAATGTATTCTAGTTCTTCTAATATACTACCCTTTTTAGAATGTGGTATTCTTAGCAGTTTGGCTTTTGACCATAATTTTTCTACCATATTGTCATACTCAATCGAATCAAATATATAATATTCTTTATTATAAGTGCCAGGATTTTTGCTTTTTATAATTTCTTTAATTTTCATTCCAAACACGAAAAAAGCTCCATCTTGATTTAAAATTCTTTGATTATTTAGAGTTGGTAGCACTGCATAAAATGGAACCTTGAACATGTTCAAAACATTTTTTATAGTATCATGACTTGTTGAAAGAGGCGAAGAAAATTCTTTAGATGTCTCCACATCCTGTATAAATTTTTGAATGTCAAAATAATGCCCTGAGTACTCAAATACATATTTCATAATTAATGAAATTGGACTTGAATCTGGCTTACAAACAGGCAAACTAGGAAATAGAGCCACTGAACCATCTTTCGATTTCTGCGCGTCTCCATAGCATGCAAAAAAAAGTGCAACTAGAGGATTTAACGTTGTATCAAGTAATCTTGTAGGTAATCCATAATGCTGCATTTTTACGAGTATATCAAAATACCCCATTCGCTTAAATTCATGTGGAGCGATTCGTAATAATTCAGATATAAGAACACTCTCTTTATCTAGTAAATGCTCCCTGTAAAGTCGAGGAGCAAAGCCCCATTCATAGTCACTCTGGCCCCTGTAAAAACTAATGCTACTAACAGAAATATCCCTCCGGTGAAATGCTTCTCTGTTAAACTCAGAAATTATCGAAATATAGTCTGATACAGTCTCAATCACATCATTCATTGGTCAACTAATTTAAAGTGTTCATGATCGACTTTTATAGATCAAACGCTAACGGTTTACGCTATCATTAAAGAATTTGCCAAGTAACCAACAGTAGAAACTGTAGTAAGCGAATTCTAGCCATTACATTATTGAATCCTGGCAGAAGTGCAGTAAATAGGTTTTCCGTTTAGTCAGGATCAGATCCACCTGTCGCCTCTATCCGAGAGCGAATGTCGTCTAGTATCTCACCTTTGTATGAAAAGTATTTAGAGCCCTGGTATGCTCCAGAGGTGTTTCTACGATCTTCAGGCATGAAGGTGCCGACAAACGGAGAAAGTTTATATATTCGTCCATCATATTCAATCTGGTTGTCGCTTGCAACCTTGACCTTAATGCCCGTTGGAATAAATGTCAACTCAGCACCGATGGGGATTCCAACCATCTTGAATTTGAAATTCGGACGGGGGTGCTTCTTAATTGGAGCATCAACAGGCGTGGTAGGGTCGGTCTGCTTAATGGGTTTGTTATCCTTGTACAATGTCACCTCTGCATCATCCAGAATCGTGGCCTCATCACGCAGTATCTCCAATGCCAACTCCGGGTTGATGTTGAAAAATTCACGATTCTGGCGGATGCGCAAGTCAGTCAGGCGGTCGATTGCCTTATGGATTTTCTTTTCAACGATGTCGTACTTAATGGTTTTGAGGGTGGCAAATATCTCGAAAGGTAGAGGAACAGCCGTATTATCGAGTTCTTTTGATCTCACATCAACCGGACGAGCACTTTTACCGATTTTAACCCAATCTTCTTTGAAACTGGGATTTGTTAGGATGTAAACATAACCTGGTTCTGTTGCCATACTTGCTGATTTATTGGATTCATTGTGTAAAGATACGTTTTTTCTTGATCGTAATCCTTGACTATAAGAGGTTTTGGCACAAAAGCCTGTATTCACGCCGAAGAATACCTGACTTTTTATTATTTTTGTATTTATGATAATAATATTTTTATCTTACTGAATAATCACTCGATAACAACAAAAAATCATACAATCTTATGAAATCCTTTTTCCCTAAATTGATGGCCGTGGCCGCCTTGGTTGCTCTGGCCGGATGTTCAAGCAATGTGGCCGAAGAGGCCACCATGAAACTTGTTACGCCTGTGGACTTCTCCCAGGTGAAGATTCAGGATGCGTTCTGGTCGCCAAGGCTCGAGAAGCACGCCTCCACCACCTTGAAGGTCTGCATCGACCAGATCGAGAACCAGACCGGCCGCATCCGGAACTTCGAAAACGCCGCGAAGGGCGAAGGCCGGCATTCCGGAATATTCTTTGACGATTCCGACGTGTACAAGGCGCTGGAAGGGATGGTATATTCACTCGTAAATCATCCCGATCCTGAACTGGAGAAGAAGTGCGACGAGTGGATCGACAAGTTCGCCGCGGCCCAGCAGCCGGACGGCTACATCAACACCTACTATACCCTGACCGGCCTTGACAAGCGCTGGACCGATATGGACATGCACGAAATGTACTGCGCCGGCCATATGACCGAAGCCGCTGTGGCCTACTACAAGGCGACCGGAAAGAGAAAACTGCTGGACGTATGCATTCGGATGGCTGACCACATGATGTCCGTCTTCGGACCCGGCAAACGTCACTGGGTTCCCGGGCATCAGGAGATCGAGCTCGCGCTCGTCAGTCTCTATCAGGTGACAGGGGAGAAGAAGTACCTGGAGTTCGCCAACTGGCTTCTTGAAGAGAGGGGGCACGGACACGGGAGCAACGAGGGCGGTGTTCCGTGGAATACCGCCTATCATCAGGATGAGGTTCCCGTAAGGGAGATGACGGACATCGGCGGGCATGCCGTACGGGCGATGTACCTGTACTGCGGTATGGCCGATGTCGCCGCCTACACCCACGATACAGGCTACATTGATGCCCTCGACAGGCTTTGGGACGACGTAGTCCTCAGGAATATGTACATCACCGGCGGAATCGGCCAGTCCGGGGAGAATGAAGGTTTCACGGAGGACTACAGCCTTCCGAACCTGACGGCTTACTGCGAGACCTGCGCTTCGGTGGGAATGGTGTTCTGGAACTGGCGGATGAACCAGTTCACCGGAGATGCAAAGTTCGTGGACGTGCTTGAAAGGTCCATGTACAACGGAGCCCTTGCAGGAATATCCCTGGACGGAGACCGGTTCTTCTATGTCAACCCGCTCGAATCTCTCGGCAATCACCATCGTATGCCCTGGTACGGCTGCGCGTGCTGTCCCAGCCAGATCTGCCGCTTCCTCCCTTCGATCGGAAAGTACATCTACGGAACCGCCGAGGATGCTGTCTATGTCAATCTGTACATCGGCAACACGGCCACCTTCAAGGCCGGAAAGAAGGATCTCACGCTCACCCAGGAAACGAGATACCCTTGGGACGGGGAGGTCAAACTCACCGTCGGAGAGAACACCAAGCAGGAAATCAGACTCCGCATCCCCGGATGGTGCAAGAGTTACACGATTTCTGTCAACGGTACGGAGGTTTCTCCTGCCGTTGAAATGGGCTATGCGGTTCTCCCCGGCAAATGGAACAAGGGGGACGAAATCATATTCAATATGAATATGCCTGTAGAGGTGGTCGCTGCCGATCCCCGCACCAAGGAAAACGAAGGCAAGCGCGCCATCCAGAGGGGACCGCTGGTCTACTGCCTTGAGGAAGTGGACAATCCTGAGAACTTTGACGGCCTTCAGGTCGCTGCCGACACCGAGTTCGAGACCGCATTCCAAAAGGATCTTCTCGGCGGAGTCGAGACCATCCAGGCGACAGCAGGCGATCAGGTTCTGAACTTCATCCCTTACTACGCTTGGGAAAACCGCGCGGCAGGGAAGATGAAAGTTTGGGTCGATCTGGCTGAACAGCAATGAAAGACATCGATGCCGCGGTAGCCGAATGGCTCGGTCCTGAGCACCTGCTTTACGTGGATATTCCGGGTACTCCTTGCCTGACAGACGAGGAGTTCGATGCGCTGTCTGCGAAATTTGAAGATAAGGGCCTGGAGTTCCTGTACCTTCCGGTCATGATGCGCCGAATCCCGAAGGAGGTCGTCACGTATTACGCGCCTTGGAACCAGACGCTGCCGGATAAGGACTCCATCCGGGAAAGGCTTGCGGACATATTCGGAATTTCAGGGCCTTCCGTGATAACTTTATCGGATGAGGATGTTCTGATCGAGGGACTCGACGGCAAGACGATCTTTGACTATGTGGGTCGCAGGCGCGCCCCGAAATATCGTCAGCGGGATACCTCCATATGTATGATGCCCCTCTCTCGTTTGGAGGCGCCGGATGTAGTCGAGGAATCCGATACGGATCGCTTAGTCAGGGAACTTGCAAGCCTCAATGAGGAGAAGCTTCGCTCGATCGGTCTCAGCGAAGAGACGCTGCGGTTCATCCTTGGGCAGAACGTCGTGCTGTCCAGAATGAGGATTACGCGCCATTCGGAAATCCTTCTCGAAGACTACGACAATCGCGAGATCAGGCTGGACACGAAGACGAAGGCTCTCTACTTCTTATACCTGAGGCATCCTGAGGGGATCGCGATAAAAGACCTTCAGGATCACGTCAACGAACTTCTGGATCTCTACCAGTCCATTTCCGGGAGGGACGATCCGGATGCCATGCGGAAGACCATCGACGACCTTGTCAGCCCATACGGCAACGATATAAATGTAAGCCTCTCGCGCATCAAGCGGGCCTTCATCGACTTCTGTCCCTTGATTGCGCAGAATTACTACGTCGTCGGAGAAAGAGGAGGTCTCCGCCGGATCATCCTGGACAGAGACCACCTCACGTGGGAAACAATCATCCCTTCGGTTTAGTGCCCCATTCTGAATAGTCGAGTATCTTGTTATCCGTACCAAGGATTCGATTGATAGCGTCGAGCGTCGATGTACATCCTTTGACATTTTTCTTGATTTGATACTTCGTCATGGTCTTGATCAAGAAAATAATCTTTTCATTGTTATTCAGCAGGTAGGCTGCCGGCAAGAAACGCTCGTTGTAGACCCTCATAGCCTCGTCCTCTTTCCCTATTCTTGAATAGTTCCAGCAAAGTTCATGAGCCGCCATTTCATAATGCGGAGGAACATAGTCGGTTCTTCCTCTTCCGAACTCGACCACGGATTTTGTTAGGGCGAGGTTTAGATGCAAGAAGACGGAATTCGGAGAATCCATCCATAGATACGAGAACGAGAGTTACATACTTTGGAAAAAGTAGTTGCAGACAATTATTGATCTGTTTTATACATTTCACCCGGCTTATTGTTTATCTTCCGTCTTTGGGTGTGCCTTTTTACAAAGACTCCAATGCACTTTGACATTTGTTATTGAATATGAAATGGCCGAGTAAAGCCCCAGAACCTCTGTTTTCTCATCGCCTTGCGGATTGAACGGTATTCCTGGACCATTCATATCATCAAAAAAATCATGTGTGTCCCGAAGTAAATACTGTACGCCGTTTTCTCCATTGGCAACGTATGAAAGTATTTCAAGTGGCCTATCCTGCTTAAACGCGATTATTCGCGTAATGCCTCTTTGCTCATATTCCAGCATTTTGGGAACTGCTGATAAACCTGATTCAAGATTGCCAGAAACAAACTCTTCGACCAAATGGTAAGCGAGAGGAATTACACGAACGTGTCCGTTACTATGATAATAATCTTCCTCGAAATATTTGTAGAGTTTATCGCCTTGCTCAAGTCGAAACAATTCTGCAATCAAATGATTGTCACCCCTGCATGCAAACAAATAAACTCCGCTCTTTGGAGCCACCTCGTCCTCTTCGAGTATATCAATCCAGTATCTCTTTGCTGAAAGAATTTCCTCAGTGCTAAAGAACTGCTCATGATCAATCTCGTGACAATATGCCGTAATGCAGTTATTGTCATCACGTGCCTTAATATCTGAAATATGATAGACACGTTCTCCTGGCTCATCGCGATAGACAATCTCATAAACGCCTTGGCGCTCAATCATCTCGTTGATTTCTTCTCTTGTCATAGGGTAGACTCCTTTAATTGTTATCCTTTTCCTCGTTCTCGAAGAAGTTCTCCATATCCCTGCAACATTCCGAATCTGCTACATTCTTGCAGTAGAGCGCAGTAGCGTCCGCAAGCTTACGCCCCATCCTTTTGGTTCCGGCCTCCGTCGCTTCGAAGTTGAGGGCGTTGCGGATGTCGAGTTCGCGGGCCACCTCGACAGCATCCTGATTCGCGCCGATGTAGGCGAATGTCCAGCCTTTCTCTCTCTTCCTGGAGACAAGCTCTTTGATCGCCTTTCCTGAATATTCTTCACTTGCGTTCTCCATGCCGTCCGTGATCACGGTGACGAGCACCGGATCCCCGTCCTTGGTGACCTTGCTCAGGCTGCTGATCGCAACGCCCATCGCGTCATAGAGGGGAGTGCAGTCTCCCGGACGGTATTCTTCCTGGCTGATGTCCTTGATGTTCTCCACGGGGATCCTGTCCCTTACGGTTCTCACGCCCTTGACGCCGCTGCCTTCGAAGACGACAAGGGACACGAAGAAATTCTGCTCCGGATTCGCTTTGCTTGCATTCCGGATGCCCTGGAAGGTCTCGTTCATGGCCGAAACTGCTTGACGCTCGATGGCGGACATGCTTCCGCTTTCGTCAAGGATGATGAGGTTGTAGATGTTCTTTGTTTCCATACGACTTGTGTTTTAAATGGGTTTCTGTTGCAAATATATGGAAGAGAATGCCTATGGGGAGAATGGATGCAAGCCTTGCAGCGATTCGGAATTTAGGGGTCGCGGACGGCCCGTTTATAATACAGTCCAGCTTCCCCCTTTGTCGGGACCGTTTCTTCTTAGGAGGCCTTCGGCTTTAAGCTTGGCAAGATGCTTCTCGACCGCCTTGGGCGTGATGCCGATTATTTCAGCAAGTCTGCGTGCGGAATAGTCAGGATGCGCCTTGAGCAGAAGGAGAATCTTCTCCCTGGTTTTAAGTTTTTTCTCCCCATCGGTCAGCGTTTTCTCCCTACTTCCATCCATTGACCGGAGGTAAGACTCTATGTTCGCGGACAGTGTTTTGATCATTTCTCCTGCCATGAAGTCGAGGAAATGAGAAAGTTCATCCGTCTCGCGGGTGGCGATGAGCGCATTGATATATTCCCCTTTGTCCTCTTTGAGCACCTTGGCCGGAACCAGACCGAATTCGAATTGAATATGGTTCATGATGAGGCGTCCCATACGTCCGTTTCCGTCTGCCCAGGGATGGATGGTCACCAGACGGTAATGCGCCTCGAAACTAAGGTTGTAGCGCTCAGAAGGGGGCATGGGGCAGGCCCGCTGCGCATTGAGCCAATCGCAATATTCTTGCAGCTTGGCCGGCAGCTTCTGATAGCTCATATAGGATTTTCCCCCTACGCCCGCAGTCACATTTACTAGTCTGAGGTCACCGTTGGCAGAAGAGAAGTCGCCGAGCGCCGTCTTGTAGGTCGAACCCGTATTCTGCATCACCAGATGCGACAGATTTTTCAGGATGTCAACGGTGATGTCGGTACGGTTTTTCGCAAGTCGTATGCTCTCTTCATAGGCCCGTTTCAGATCCAAGTTCATCATCTGTTCAACGATGGTCTTTCCCTTTGCGGTGATCCCCTCATCGAAAAGCAGTTGATTCTCTATCTCTGTCACCGTTGAGCCTTCTATGGCGGTGGAATGGGTAATGATGGAGTACAGATAGAACTTCTCGTAGTCTAACTGCGAGTCAATACCCAATTCTTTATAACGCTCAATCAGAGCGAGCAGCTGTTCCATCTTCGTCATAGCACTTCGTCTTTAGTATGGCAAAAATAGGATTTTTCTCCCTACTTTCTCGTTTTTCTCCCCACTTTTTGTAGGGTTTTCATACTACTTTTTCTTTTTGACTGGAGAATTACCCGTCAGGCAGATCGTTCTCCTCAAGTTTGTTCGCCGGTCTGCCTAGCCAAAGGTGGCTGATGACCTACTCAATCAAATGCCCATGACATTAGTTCGCTTTGCGGCGATTCGGGTTCTAAATTTAGGGGTTGCGGACGGCAGTATGCCCTAGACGACCGTGTAGGCGGGTTCGGTGTTCGTCACCCCGCCTGCTCAAACGGGGGTCGCGGACGGCAATATGCCCTGGACGGCCGTGTAGGCAGGTTCGGTGTTCTTTACCCCCCTTGTTCGAACGGGGGTTGCGGACGGCAATATGCCCTGGACGGCCGTGTAGGCAGGTTCAGTGTTCGTGATTTGTAAGCGGTCGTTGAGTCTTTATCAACCCAGACTATTTTCTGATGAATGACTGGTCTGATAAAGGCACCCCCTGCTCGTCCTTGACGTAACGCTCAACGGTCATATGAAGGTCATACTTCTCCCGGAGTTCGGAGATTGTCTTCATCATCGGGGTAGCATGGTGGGCATCAAGGGCTTCCTGACTGATCCAGTTGTCGATCAGGAGAACGGTCTCAGGATCCGAGGCCGAAAAGAAATATTCATACCGAAGATTACCTTCCTCCTTCCTGATGGCATCAGCCGTGCCGCTGCTCTCCATCTCCTCCACAAACTTCTTCGCGTTGCCGTCTTTGCCGGTGTAGTACAGGTTCACGGTTATGGCACCATCCTGAGGAGTTGCCTCTGGGGAATTCCTGTTATTACAAGATGTTAACATTGCTATCGTGAAAACCGGTATTCCCACGACGTATTTTAATATATTCATACGATGCATCGTCAGAAGAACTTCACGATTTCGTCAAGGGGGCGGTGTGTCGGGACCCGCGGATCTTCGGCGCGATAGCCCAATGCGATGACCGCCATGATGGTCTCCGATTCGGGAATATTGAACAATGCGCGCAAGGCGTTAGAATCCCGCATTCCCATGATCAACGTGTCGAAGCCCATGGCCCTTGCCTTCAGAACAAAATAAGCGTTGCTGAGCCCGTTGTCATAGGCGCCCCAGCCGTCTCCAACTTCGTTCGCCGGCTGTCCGCGGAAGAACCCAGACTTGCCCTTCTCAAATGTAGAAACGATAAGAACAGGCGCATTGGCAACCCTGTCCTTGTTCCAGCCTACCATCTCAAGAACGGCATCGTGCTTTTCCTGGCTGATGGCCACATAGTATTTGCTCGGCTGCATATTCCCCCAGGACGGAGCGTTCTGCGCCGCGGTCAGAAGTTCCCGGATTTCGGCCTCGGAGATAGATCTGCCGGGTTCATATGCCCGCACGCTCCTTCTTGACGCGAACACATCGTCAAGAGTAGGGGATTGCGGCGTCTTGCCTGAACATCCTGCGAGTGAAAGGAGGATAACAAGGCGGAAAATGTGTGATACTTTCATAACGGTTGATTTTTTGACATTATACTTTTTTTGACAGAATTGTGCAAGTTATTTTAACGGGATTCGGTTATATTTGTAAAAACGAGTATATGAATATGAAAAAAATCCTGATTTCAGCCCTCTTGATCTTGGGGGCTTTGTGCCTGTCGGCACAGACTGTGGCAAACAAACGGATTGATGATGGCGGATCCGGCCCCTTCAAGGCCCTTGCCGTCAGCGATGCGTCACTTCCCGATTTCACAATCTACCGTCCTGAAAAGTTGCTCGAGAGTGCCGGGACCGACGGGACCCTGCCGATCATCATATTCGGTAACGGTGGTTGCGTCAACACTTCTGTCGGCCACGAGCGTTTCCTCAATGACTTGGCGTCCTACGGTTATGTGGCCGTAGCCATTGGCCCTTTCCAGCCCGGAAGCGATCCTCATCCCATGCCGGCGTCACGGACTTCCACCGAGTCGTATCTGATGTACAAAGGGTTGGATTGGATCTGCAACCAGGCCCGGAACGAGAAGAGCGAATATTACGGCGTTGTAAATGTGAATCAAGTCGCTGCCATGGGTATGTCCTGCGGCGGCGCCCAGGCCATGTACTTGTCCAGCGACCCGCGCGTCAAAACCCTTGTCATGCTGAACTCCGGCATGGGCACGATGACCATGGCGAATGCCGGCCCGCTGAATGTCCTGGCTGTCCACTGCCCGACTGTTTACATCATTGGAGGCGAAGAGGATGTCGCTTTCAAGAATGCAGATGTCGACTACGAAGCGATCCAAAACGTCCCGATTGCCGAGGTCAACCTTCCTGTCGGTCACGGTGGCACCTATGGTGACCTTTTCGGCGGCGAGTTCTCCCGCATGACCCGTGCCTGGCTCGATTACGTCCTTAAGGGCCGCAGCGAAGGCGAACGGATTTTCAAAAATCAAGACCTGACCGGCTTTGACGGTTGGACAATCCGGTCGAAGAATTTCGATTGATCCTGGACCACGCGTGGTGACTGTGAAGGCCTGTCGGGCTTGCGTCCCATCCATGACAAGCAGGCAGCCGTTAGGCAATGTTGTTGATAGGTAGGATTCGCAAAGGAATGCAAAGTCCTTAAAGGTGGTAACTTACCACCTTTAAGAGTGATAACCATTCAATAATAATAAGAGCGCTCGCTTAAAGCAAGATCTTGTCCATAGATACTCTCTTTTTCCTGTTGATGAGGTCGGCTTAGATCTCGGTAGTTGCGACGTTCCTGTCGGTGAACATCTTCGATACTGTGTAGATCTATGTTCTTGGGCGATCACAATGTTTGTGCAGGTGTATAGAATGATTTCTTCATAAAAAACAGGGAGCCGAACATCGTCAACACCTGCTACCTTTGTCTTTACGCTTCAATTGCCTTTCTAGCGTTGCAGTTCTAGACAAGGATCTTCAATTCTTTTTTATATCCTAGTCTTTGACTTTGAACCCGGTCAGGGCCTCCCTGTCAAATTCAGACGCGAGTTTGGAGTATGCGACGCGCAACACCTTGCCGAGTGCGCATATCATCATGCTGAGTTTTTTTATTGTTGCCTGATTCATGCATTTGCCGAAATTAAGTGCCCAAAATCAGATATAATTTACTACTTTTGTGGTGAACCTGAGGTTTCGTAACATGGTGTTAATGTGGGATTTAACTCACTAAAGTAATGAAATTTCAATGCGAATTCAAAATCCAAATGCAACTCTTGGGCAAGCGATTGACAGTCAGTTTGATCCGCCGTAGGAGGGCTTGTCTCGGGAGCGAGGAGAGCCCATTGCG
>JGI24711J26586_10002029_pt1 | contig 14801 bp, 11 predicted proteins | sample BioPla3DNA1_FD_26586 | JGI IMG/M metagenome (IMG submission 26586)
GCGAGATCGATTGTTAATTAAAGATCTGCCATTACTTTTGTGGCAGATCGTGAACCAACCAGGCTTTAAAAGAAAAAACTCTTAAGGACCTGGGTATGATATAAAAACTATCTATGTGTAGTTAATTGTATAATAACTAATACAATGCACCGAAAACGTTTGTATGGAGTAATTTGAACAACTAAATTAAAAACTCTAATAAATAGCTAGTCAATGCACAATTTTAAACTAAATATTAGATTTTTTATTTTTACAGCTAACATCAAAAAAATGTAAAAAAGTCTTATTTTACGAGCATTAGCTCACATGATTTTGTATCATATAAGGGTAAAATTAGAATAATAATTTTTGTCCTTATGGAATTTGATTTTTTTTATAATAAAAAATACGGTATAACAATGATAGACATTCAACTATTAGCTGATCAAAAAGGTATTGCAAGAGATTACATCGATGCAACCTCTCGTCACGTTACAATTAGTGAAGACAGCAGAAAGAAAGCACTAGAAATTTTAGGCTACCCTGTAGATGATGAAAAAGCATTACAGGCAATTCTTGATAGAGAATTGACTCAGGAGTTTAAAGATATTCTAGATCCTGTTACTGTTTTGAACGATGAAGATTTTAAGCAGTTTTATATTCGTACACCAGAATCTTTTGGCGAAGACGAAGAAGCTGTTCTGGAAGTAGAGATTGAGCTTGAAGACGGTCGTCATGTTTCAAGATCACTACCTCTTGAGCAGGTTGAAATTGCTGATTTCAAAGAAGTAAATTCAACAGTGTATGACATTAGACGTTATACCCTATTAACACAGCTTCCATACGGCTATCACAAGTGTAAGTGTGTTGTTAAGTCAAAGGGCAAATCTCTAAAGTCAATTGAGATGTCCCTAATCAGAACTCAGTCTAAGGTTTACACTCCAGATGAGATTGTAAACGGTAAGAAGGTATGGGGCGTAAGCTCACAGTTATACTCAGTTCGCTCAAAGCACAACTGGGGTATCGGTGACTTCTCAGACTTAAAACAGTTATTACTAGGCGTTCACAAGTGTGGCGGTCAGTTTGTTGGTTTAAACCCAATGCACGCAGGCTATCCTGCAATTCCTGATGAGTCAAGTGTAAGCCCATACTCACCATCATCACGTAACTGGATCAACATCGTATACATCAGCGTAAACGACGTACCAGAATTAGTACACTGTGATGAAGCATTAGCTTTAATCAACAGCCAGGAATTCCAGCAGAAACTAGAAGCACTACGTCAGCGTGAATACGTTGATTACCGTGGTGTTATCGAGTTAAAGCTAAAAGCTCTTCGCTGCATCTTTGATCACGTTAAGGTTGATGACAAACGTTCAGCTCGTGGCATTAAATTCAATGAGTTCCTAGAGCGTGGCGGTCAGAACCTAATCAACTTTGCAACCTACGATGCATTACAGCAGTCTCTATACAACAAGGGCGTTGATGCATACTCATGGGAACTATTCCCAACCGAGTACCAGGAAGTAAATTCAGGTTTCGTAGAGAACTGGCGTAAAGACCACTATCAGGACGTTTTATTCTACTGTTACCTACAGTTCCTAGCTTACGAGCAGTTAAACGATGCATATTCATCAGCTAAGAAAGACGGTATGTTAATCGGTACCTACAGAGACTTAGCAGTTGGTGTAGCAAAGCAGAGCTGTGACGTATGGGCAGACGTAGATAACGTATTCAGAAAGAAAGGTTCAATCGGTGCACCACCTGATCCACTAGGCCCTCTAGGTCAGAACTGGGGGCTTGCACCTATGTCACCAACAGCTTTAAAGGCTTGCGGTTACAAACCAATGATTGCTATGTATAAGGCTAACATGCAGTCTTGCGGTGCTATCCGTATTGACCATGCTGCAGGTTTATACAGACTATGGATCACCTTAATTGGTGAGCCAGCTTCCACTGGTGCATATGTACACTATGATATGCACGATTTATTAGGTATTATTGCCCTAGAGTCACATCGCAACAAGTGTCTTGTTATCGCAGAGGATTTAGGTACTATCCCTGTAGAGTTAACTAAAGCATTAAAGAAGGTTGGCGCATTCTCATACAAGATCTTCTTTGACGAGAAGGCTGCTGATGGCGGTTATATCGCTCCACGTGATTACACTGCACTGGCTATGTCTGCTTTAACAACCCACGATATGCCAACATTAGTAGGCTGGTGGCACTATTACGATTTAGAATTAGGCAAGAAGCTAGGTATTTATACCGATAAGGAAGCAGAGGATCTAAAGAATGCTCGTGCAGAATCAAAGCAGAGAATTTTAGATAGTATGCATGGTTTAGGTTCAATTTCATCATCATTTACACGTAATGCAAATGAGGCTGTTATGAACCAGGAGTTAGCAACAGCTCTACAGATTCACATGTGCTCAGGTTCATGCGCATTGTTCTCATCACAGGTTGAGGACTGGATTGGTGTTGATAAGCCAGTAAATGTTCCTGGTACAAATTTAGAGTATCCAAATTGGCGTAGAAAGTTAACTAAGGATTTAGAGGATATCTTTGTAACTCCTAACGTTCTAGATATGACTAGCCAAATGACAAAAGCACGTAACAACTAATAAAGTTACGCTTATTAAGGAGTGAAGCTGATGCTGATCGATGATTTCAATAATGCAAAAGTTGGTAAGCCATTTGAAACACTAGGCTTACAGAAAGTTGAAGGTAAAGATGGTTTTGTACTACGTGCATGGCTGCCAAATGCCAGAAACGTAGATGTTTATACCATTGATGGTTCAAAGAAGATTTGTACTTTAACTCAGGTTCATGAGGATGGTCTTTTTGAGGAGCAGGTAAAAGCTGAAAAAGAGTTCCATTACATGTTCAAGGTTGAGTATAAAGATGCAACTGTAGAAGTAATCGATCCTTATCAGTTCAGAGAGGAAGCTTTCTATGGTTTAAACACCATGAATGAAGATCCTGAGAACATCTATAAGACCTTAGGTGCTCAACTTATTGAAATTGAAGTTGATGGTGTAAAGGTTAAGGGTACAAAATTTGCTGTTTACGCACCTTCTGCAACTGCAGTAAGCGTAATCGGTGACTTTAACTTCTGGGATGGCAGCCGTTTACCAATGGCAAAGAGCTTACTAGGCCACTGGGTGCTGTTTGTTCCTGGCTTAGGTGCTGGTTTACGCTATAAGTATGAGATTAAAGATCCATATGGCAATCGTTTACCACACAAAGCTGATCCTGTTGGTTTCTTCCACGAGCAGTATCCTTCATTTGCTTCAATTATTTCAGACCAGACTACTTATACCTGGAATGATGATGCTTGGCGCAAGTCACAGCTAAACAACAAGTTAGAGCAGCCTATGTCTATCTATGAGCTTCACTTAGGCTCATGGAAGAGAAAGGAAGACGGTCAGCCACTATCCTATAAGGAACTGGCAACTGAATTACTAGACTACGTGAAGAACATGGGCTACACCCATATTGAGTTGATGCCTATTATGGAGCATCCATTCTCAGGTTCATGGGGTTATCAGCCAACCGGTCTGTTCGCTCCAACTTCACGTTTTGGTTCTATCGATGATTTCAAGTTCATGATTGATACCTTCCACCAGAACGGTATCGGCGTAATCCTAGACTGGGTTCCTGCACACTTCCCAACCGATGCATTCGGTCTTGCTAAGTTTGATGGTACCTGTGTTTACGAGTACGAAGATCCACGTCGTGGCTGGCATCCTGACTGGAACTCTCTGATTTACGACTTTGGTAGAGATACTGTACGCAGATTCTTAATTGCATCCGCATTAGTATGGCTTGACTTATACCACATTGACGGCTTGCGTGTTGACGCTGTAGCTTCTATGCTTTACTGGGATTACTCACGTAAAGAAGGTGAATGGATCCCTAACGTAGATGGCGGTAACATCAACTATGAGGCTGTAAGCTTCTTAAAGTGGTTCAATGAGTGTGTTTATAAGAAATTCCCTAATGCAACCACAATTGCAGAAGAATCAACTGCCTTTACAGGTGTTTCACGTCCTACCTTCACAGGTGGCTTAGGCTTCGAGTTTAAGTGGAACATGGGCTGGATGCATGATTCTCTAGAGTACATGCAGACTGATCCATTCTTCCGTAAGTATCACCACGGTGAGATGTCATTCTCAATGATTTATGCTTACAATGAGAACTTTATCTTATCAATTTCTCATGATGAGGTAACACACGGTAAGCATTCATTACTGTACAAGATGCCAGGTGACGAGTGGCAGCAGGCTGCAAATCTTCGTGCATACTTTGGTTATCAGTATGCTCACCCAGGCAAGAAGCTTAACTTCATGGGTTCAGAGTTCGGTCAGGGCTCTGAGTGGAATGACAATGCAGAGCTAGAGTGGTGGTTATTGAAGTATCCTAAGCATCAGGGTATTCAGAAACTTGTAAAAGACTTAAATACTCTATACAAGAATGAACCTGCTCTATGGAAGGAAGACTACAATCCTGAGGCATTCAGATGGATTGATGTAAATGATTCAGAGCACAGCGTTTTCGCTATGTTAAGAACTAGTGGTGATGATGCAATTCTAGCTGTATCAAACTTCACACCAGTTCCATATGTTGCATACAGATTAGGTGTTCCTGAGCCTGGTACATATGAGGTTATCTTCAACTCTGACGATAAAGAGTATTGGGGTAGCGGTTATGGTACCGGTTCTACAACTATGGTGGCTTCAAACATTTCATGGCAGAATAACTACCATTCAATTGTTCTTGATTTACCACCTTTATCTACTATCTTCATTAAGAAAGTATCAGATTAGTTCTCTTCTTAATAAATAAGTTCTAAGCCATCTCAAATTGAGGTGGCTTTGCTTTTTCTTAGCGTTTATTTGATGAAATCATCAATATTTGCACTTTCATTTACTAAAAAATTGTAAAGCTTAAAAAACTTAATATAATTTAAGTTGTGAAGTCATGTATTTATAACAAGCGATAATAACTATAATAAGGTTCTTTATGATGAAATTATCTTCAGACGCCGATTTTAGGCTCGTTCCTCTTGGCGCAACTCCAGCCGAAAACGGTTGTTTTTTTTCAATTTGGTCTCCACAAGCTAAAGAAATAATAGTTCACATCTATAATCATGATGAGAAAGAACTGTACAAAGTATCGCTTCCAGTGCGTAAAGGTTCTGTATGGTATGGATTTTTGCCTAACGTATCTGTAGGTGATTATTATGCAATTGAAGCATTAGGTGAGGATGATCCTGAAAAAGGCTGTTTCTTTAAAGCTGGAAGATTATTAACCGATCCTTATGCTAAAGCTTTATCAAAGCCTTTTATCTACAATCACAACGAGTATATAAACAATAATGCTAGCTTTGTTCCAAAGTGTATTGTTACAAGCAATGACTTCGACTGGCAGGAAGTAAGAAAGCCAAATGTTGGCAGAGATGGTTTAATCATATATGAGGCAAATGTAAAAGGCTTAACCAAATTAAATCCTTTGGTGCCAAAAAAGTTGCAGGGTAAGTATTTAGGTGTTTGTCATGAGAGCGTGATTGCTCATTTAAAGAAATTAGGTGTAACTGCAATTCAGTTAAATCCAATTGCAGCTTTTATGTCAGAGCCTCATCTTGCTAAATTAGGTTTAGTAAACTACTGGGGTTATAACCCAATCAATTTTATGGCACCTGATCCTCGCTACGCTGTTGAGTACAAAAATGCGGTAGTTGAGTTTAAAACCATGGTGCGAGAGCTTCACAGGAACGGTATTGCCGTTATTCTTGATGTTGTATACAACCATACAGCAGAAGCAGGCATCAATGGCTGCGTATTAAGCTTAAAGGGCCTTGATGCACGAAATTACTATATCTACAAAACCGGTAATGACGGACAGCGTGATTACTCATCATTCTATGATGTATCAGGCTGTGGTAACTCAGTAAATGTTCAGGAAAGACCTACATTGAATCTTGTGTTGGATTCACTGATCTACTGGGTAAAGCACATGCAGGTTGACGGTTTCAGATTTGATCTTGGTGTTACTATATGTCGTGAGAGTCATTGCAATTCTTTCCATGAGTTTGACAGAAACAGCGCGTTCTTAAAATCATGTTTCTGTGTGAACAGATTAGCTCAGTCTATTATGATTGCAGAGCCATGGGATGTAGGACCTAACGGCTACAGACTAGGTCAGTTCCCTCAGGGGTGGTCAGAGCAGAATGATCAGTTCAGAGATACCGTAAGACGCTTCTGGCGCGGTGATAAGGGCATTATAGGCAAGTTTGCCACCAGAATAATGGGCTCTCGTGATATCTTCAATAGCCACGAGCGTTCAATTAACGCAAGTGTTAACTTTGTGACCTATCATGACGGTTTTACTCTAGAAGATCTGGTTTCCTATACTCAAAAGAACAACCTTGCAAACGGAGAGAACAACAGGGACGGTTCTAACGACAATTACTCCTCAAATCAGGGCGAGGAAGGTCCTAGCACCAATCCTGAGGTATTAGAGAAACGCTGGCTTCTAAAGCGCAATTTAATAGCTACTACCTTAATTTCTCAGGGTATTCCTCATCTTCTTGCTGGTGACGAGTTCTCAAGAACACAAAAGGGTAACAACAACGCTTACTGTCAGGATAACGAGATCACCTGGATGAAGTGGGATTACTCAAAAGAGAATATTGAGTTTATCGATTTTATCGGCAGGATCTCAAGTCTAAGACGTAATTCGCGGATGATTCGTGAGCTTATACTGCGCGATGATCCATTCCATAAGAATAATCGTCAGTTTGAAGCTAAATGGTACAGCCATACCGGTGAACCAATGAATTCCCAGATGTGGAATGATGCAAATACATCATCTGTGTCACTTACCATCTGCTCTCTTACCCGTGATGTGGATGAGAACTGGTGTTTCCTGTTTAACCAGGACTATCAGAGAGTTGAATTTGAATTACCCGTTATAAGTCACAGCTCGGAGTGGAAAGAGGTATTAGATACTACCGTTCCAAATGGAGTTCCTCGAGTAAGAACTGCGTCTAATATCAACACAATTGTGGTAAATACTCCATGTATCAAGGTCTTTGTGCTGCAGGAAAAGAATGGTCTTTGAGAGGATATAGGACACTAATACGATTATGTTACAAGACATTTAAATCGTAGCGGGAAGAGATAGTTTTATAAACAGATAATAAAATGGATAGCTTATGCTATCCATTTTCATATAATGATTAGAAAACTCTAATAAAGTTTTTCGAGAACATCATCATCAATCTTAAAGCCGTGCTCTTCGCCTGGGAATGAAGATCCTTTAACTTCTTCATCATACTTATTAAAAGCATCAGTTATTACATCAGCAAGATTTGCATAGTGTTTTACAAATTTTGGTGAGAAATCCTTATACATACCTAGCATATCCTGATATACAAGGATCTGACCATCGCACTCTACACCAGCTCCAATACCGATTGTAGGCACTGATAACTTTTCTGTAACAATTTTAGCAAGCTTTGCAGGAACACATTCTAAAACGATAGAGAAGACACCAGCCTCCTGCAACTTTAGAGCATCCTCAATAAGCTTATTAGCAGCATCTAATGTCTTGCCCTGAACCTTGTTACCGCCAAAAGCGTTAACTGACTGTGGAGTCATACCAAGATGGCCCATTACAGGGATTCCGGCTTGTGTCATAGCTTTAATCTGAGGGCAGACAGTAGCACCACCTTCTAGTTTAACCGCATTACCGCGAGCTTCCTTTAGTAATCTGCCTGCATTTACAAGTGCCTGCTCTACAGAAACCTGATAAGACATGAAAGGCATATCGATAACTACAAGTTTGTTAGGGCAGCCTCTAGTTACAGCTCTGCCGTAGGTGATCATATCTTCCATAGTAACGCTTAGGGTGTCAGGATAACCTAACATCACGTTGCCTACAGAGTCACCTACAAGGATTGCATCAACGTTTGTTTCGTTAATAATTTTTGCAGTAGTGTAGTCGTAGCAGGTTAGCATAGAGATCTTCTGATGCTCGAGCTTCATTTTTGCAAAGGTTGCAACTGTAGTTTTCATTTTAAATCCTTATTTGTAGCATTTAATAAAGCTTCTAAGTTTGAAAAATCCAAAGATGGTGTTTTCTCTCTGGCTATTAAAAGTAGCTGCTTTGATAGCAAAGTGTACAACTGTTTATCACAAATATCATCTAAAGCATTTAAATGTTTTTGTACAGTTGATACATCCGCTCTCTGAACCGGGCCTGTAAGGGAGTCTTTAATACCGTCATTTAAGATGTGCTTAACATTATTGAGCATTAGTGCTCCTAACGCCTTTAGTGCATCATCATCTGAAAAGCCGCACTGATTAAATAGGTTTGTTGCCATTTTAGCAAGGGCAATTACATGATTACTTATAATTGCAGCTGCAAGATGGTACTTTACTTTGTTCTCTGCTTTTAGTGTATTTACCTTAAGATTAGCTTTTGTAAGGAAATCTTTTATAAAGGTAATATTATTCTCATCACCTTCAATAAAGAAATACACCTTATCAAGTTCTAAATAGCTTTTGTATTTATCGCTTACTGCACATAGCGGGTGTACTGAATAGAAATGGGCATTACTATCTTTAAGATTTGAGAAAGCTTCATCTGCTGTTAATGCGCCGGAGCAGTGACAGATTGTCTTGTTATTTAACAAAGCTTTTGGAAGATTGTCTGCAACTTCTTTAATTTTGCCGTCAGGTACAGTAATAAAGATAATATCGCTGTCTTTTATTAAGTCATCTGCACTGCTGTAAAAAGAACTGCCTGTAAAAAGAGCAGCATCCTTTGAGCTATCTGATGATTTTGAGTAAAAGCCTGAAAGACTTACAGCATGTAAAGAGAAATACTTACCTAGAGAGTAGCCTACTTTACCTGCTCCTATAAATCCGACCTTCAAAATTGCCCCTTATAACCTTTTGACGATATCTTTTTTTTCTAATTATACAGAATTTATGAAGAGAGAACTTACCAAAATAGGTGATCTGAGTACTAACAAAGGCTTATTTTTGAGCAAAATGAAGATAAAACAGTGCCTAATAGTTTAATAAATTTAACAGCTTACACCTTCTATGACAATTTTATTTAACGATCGAAAAAATATGTAAGATAAGAAATAATTATGAAAAATTTTTCTTTTGGAGTCATTTATTAAAATAAATACAAAGTTACTGACTACTGTTTTAGCTTCATCAATGTTGTTTTGTTCAAATGCATTTGCAAAGGACGTTGTTCCTGTTGCTACAGAGCCTACATTTGCACCTTTTGATTTCGTTGAAGATAAGACAACTAAGGTAGTTGGCCTTGATATTGACATTATGATGCAATCGGTGAAGTTGAAGGCTTTGAGGTTGATATCGTAAGCATGCAGTTTGACGGTATTATCCCTTCAATCCTATATAACACAGTTGATGCTGCAATCTCTGGTTTAACTAAGAATCCTGAGCGTGAAAAGATGGTTCTATTCTCTGACCCATACTACGTTGCAGGTCAGAATATGATGATTAGAAAGGCGGATGAGGAAAAGTATAAGACTCTAAGTGATTTAGAGGGCCTGAAGATCTGTGTTCAGATTGGCTCTGTAGGTGCAGAGGTGGCATCAGAGGTTGAAGATGCTAAGGTAATTAACTACAACACCATGACAGAGGCTTACATTGAACTTGGTAAAGGCGTATGTGAAGCTTCAATCACAGGCTCTCATGTAAATGAATACTATTTAAATCAGACTAAGGATACCAAGCTTGCACACGTAGCAAGTTCAATGGTTAGAGCAAGAGATTTAGGTATTATCACCAACAAGAGCAATACAGCTTTAATGGATAAGATTAACCACGGTCTGAAGAATATTAAAGAGAATGGTCAGTACGACAAAATCTACGCTAAGTGGTTTAAATAATATATAGAAAATCAGGCGGACTAGCGCCGCCTGATTGACAATCATAAAGAGAGTAGGACAGGAGTGTTACTCGCCGAATAAAACCTGCTCTGCTACAGTTTTATATGTATTCTCATCAATAAAATTCTTTAAGATATTTAAAGACCACTCCATTGCATAATTAGGTCCGCGTCCTGTAACGATTTGACCGTTTTCTGTTACTTCAACGCCATTTGAGCTGAATGAACCACCGCATTCACAGCCTGGGAAACAGGTCTTTTTATCTGCATCAGTTAAGATGCCGGCTTTGTATAGAACTACGCCTGGAGCTGCGCAGATGGCAGCAATCTTACGGCCTGATTCTTTCTGATCTAAAAGAAGCTTTTTAAATTTATCTGAATCAAGCAGGGTTTTAGCACCAGGTCCACCAGGGATCACCAGAATGTCATAGGTATCTGTAACATCTTCAATAGTGGTGTTAGCAAGGGTAACGGAGCCTCTTGCTAATTTAACTAGTCTTTCTTCCTGAGTGTTAACAGCGCATGTTGTAACTTTCAGTCCCGCTCTGGTTAGGATGTTAACAGGAGTGATAAACTCAACATCGTCAGATCCGTTAGTACAAACAATTAAAGCTGATTTCATATAAACTTCCTTAAAATAATACTTTGCAATAAAAGGATAGTTATAATTATGAAAAAGTAAATAAGAAAAGTGAAAAATATAGAGAGTAGAAACAAAAAAAGCAACTTAACAGTTGCTTCTAGTGGGCTTTTTGGCTCCTCCTGCGGGACTTGAACCTGCGACATACGGATTAACAGTCCGCCGTTCTACCGACTGAACTAAGGAGGAACTCCAAAAAAAAATTCTATTCATGGCTCCTCCTGCGGGACTTGAACCTGCGACATACGGATTAACAGTCCGCCGTTCTACCGACTGAACTAAGGAGGAACACCTTGAATAATGTTTTCAAGTAGTCTTGAAAACGCAGACAATTATAATGACAAGTCTTAGGTCTGTCAACAGATTTAAAAATAAAAAATAAGAAAAACAAAAGAAATATTAAGGATTTTTATTAAAACTGATTTATATGCGCTTTGTGATGTACTGAATTTTTAACGGTTAACAGGATAAAAAATGAATTTGTATATTATCCTGCTAACAGTTTTATTTATTCGTCGTCTAGACCTGGCATTAGAATTAGAGCCTGTTTTAAATCTGCAATCTCATCACGTAAAGCTGCAGCTTCCTCGAATTTCAGTTCGCGGGCACACTTTGTCATCTGATTGGTTAAATCATCAACACGCTTTAGAATATCCTTTGCAGACATTCTGCCTACGCTGTTCTTCTTTTCCCAGTCTTTTCTTGAGATTAGCTGTTTTCTGTTTTCAACGGGGGCTTTGAATGATGCTGTATCATTCAAAGCTACTTCCATAATATCAACAATCTTCTTTTCGATTTGTTTTGGAACGATATTATGTTCTTTGTTGTACTGCTCCTGAATTTCTCGACGTTTTTGAGTTACCTCGATTGTCTCTTTCATAGAATCAGTCATTTTATCTGCATAGAAGATAGCCTTGCCGTTGACGTTTCTTGCAGCACGACCTACAGTCTGAATTAAAGATCTGGCTGAGCGCAGGAAACCTTCCTTATCAGCATCTAATATTGCAACTAAAGAAACCTCAGGCATATCAAGACCTTCACGTAAAAGGTTGATTCCAACTAAGGCGTCAAACTCGCCTAAACGTAAATCTCTGATGATGTCCATTCTCTCTACTGCATCGATATCAGAGTGCAGATATCTTACTCTGATGCCGTGATCTGACAGATATGAGGTGAGCTCTTCAGCCATCTTCTTTGTAAGAGTAGTGATAAGAACTCTTTCATTTCTAGATGCACATGCTCTGATTTCACTCATCACATCATCAACCTGTGACTCAACAGGACGAACCTCAATAATAGGATCTAAAAGTCCTGTAGGACGGATTATCTGTTCTACAACCTGACTTGATTCTTTTAACTCAAGATTAGCTGGGGTTGCAGATACATAGAGTGTTCTTGGCTGCAGAGCCTTAAACTCTTCAAAGGTAAGAGGACGGTTATCAAATGCAGATGGCAGTCTGAAACCAAAGTTAACAAGGTTTTCCTTTCTTGAGCGGTCACCTTTATACATGGCGCCAATCTGAGGTACTGTCACATGTGACTCATCGATTATTAAAAGACCGTCTTCTGGAAGATAATCAAAAAGACAAGGAGGTGGTTCACCTTCTTTTCTTCCTGTAAGGTATCTTGAGTAGTTTTCGATACCTGAGCAGTAGCCAAGCTCATTTATCATTTCAATATCGTATGAGGTACGTTCACGGATACGCTGTTCTTCTAAAAGCTTGTTATGCTCTAAAAAGTAGGCACAGCGATCGTTTAATTCCTCTTTAATTTGTTCTACTGCGTTATCAAGTATGTTTTTAGGAGTAACGTAATGAGTCTTTGGGAAAATAGTTACTCTTGGTAAGGTTTGAAGTGTCTGTCCTGTCAGCGGATCGAATGTTTTTATTGAATCAATCTCATCGTCAAACATTTCAATTCTTACAGCATAGCCATCAGAATCTGAAGGATAAATATCGATTGTATCACCGCGTACTCTAAATGTTGAACGGCAAAAGCCAAGATCGTTTCTTGAATACTGAAGATCAGAGAGTCGTTTGGTGATTTTCTCCTGGGTAATCTGTTCACCGCGGGAGACATGCAGCATCATTTTCAGATAGGTTTCAGGCTCACCTAAACCGTAGATTGCAGATACAGAGCAAACTACAATAACGTCTTTTCGCTCCATTAGTGCTTTTGTGGCGGAAAGACGCATCTGATCAATATGATCGTTTACCTTAGCATCCTTTTCTATATAGGTATCGGATGCAGCAACATATGCCTCTGGCTGATAATAGTCATAGTAAGATACAAAATACTCAACAGCATTTTCAGGGAAGAATTCTTTCATCTCACCATAAAGCTGAGCTGCTAATGTCTTATTGTGAGACAGAATCATGGTAGGACGATTTAATTTTGCAATGACATTCGCCATTGTAAAAGTCTTACCAGAGCCTGTAACACCAAGCAGAGTCTGAAACCTGTCACTTGATGAAAAGCCTTTTACAAGAGCGTCGATAGCCTGAGGCTGATCTCCTGTAGCCTGATATTGAGAATGAAGCTTAAATGACATTTTAGTTAGTCTTTCTGGTGGATCTGATAGTTCTTTGTTGTAACGTCAATCATAAACTCGATAACATTATCAAGATCTTCCTCATCAAGCTCAGCTTCAGTATCAACTCTTGATACCTCTGAGATGGTGTTAAGATCAGCTAATGCCTCACGGTCGGTGATTTTCTCTAGACTGCCATCTTCTGGATTTACTGTTAAACCAAGACTTAAACCATATGATAAATCTGCAAGTGTCTGCAGACGCAGTTTCTTTTCAAAACTGTCATCAGGAAGAGCAAACAGATCCTGATCTGCCTTTTCAATCTTTTCTTTGCAGTCTAAGGCCATATTTGTAAGTGTGGCAACTAAAGCGCCTGGTAGTGGCTGATTATCATTTAAAATACTTGAGAAGATATTTAAAAAGATACGGTTGCCAGGCTCTACACCTTTTGCAAGAACGCCAAGCATTAGAGAGTACCAGGTAAATGGATTCTCACTTACACCTGCATCATTAAGATCTTTAAGGATTTTTTCGTAGGAACCTTTTTTTATTGTCATATTTGCTCCTGTTTTTTTATGGCGAATAAAAATTTTACTTCAAAATATATTATAATTACCAAAGTTTATTCTGTCACCTTTGAAATAACTCCTCACGGTGAGTCGCTTTTTTACAAATGGAATTTAAAGATGCATCCAATGCTTAATATTGCAGCTCGTGCTGCACGCTCTGCTGGTAATTTAATTGCTCGTAACTTAGGTCAACAGGAGAACTTTGAAGTTTTTGCAAAGAACAAAGATGATCTTGTAACCTCAATTGATAAGCAGTGTGAAAAGGTTGTTGTAGATACACTATTAAAATCATTTAGAGACCACAGCATCCTTGGTGAAGAAGGTGGTGTTGTTGGTAATCCTGATTCAGAGTATCAGTGGGTTATCGATCCAATTGACGGAACCACAAATTTTGTTCAGGGTATAGCTCATTGTGCAGTTTCAATCGCTCTACGTCATAACGGCAAGACCGAAATCGGTGTAGTTTTCGATCCAATCCTAAACGAAATGTTTACAGCAGCTCGCGGTGATGGTGCTTTTTTAAATGGCCACAGAATCCGTGTTGCTAGCCGTGATTCATTAGATGGTGCTATCATCGGTACTGCTTTCCCTACAAGATACCGCGATAGAATGCCAGCATACCTAAATCTTTTCACCCGTTTAATCTCAAACTGTGCTGATGTTCGTCGCACTGGCAGTGCAAGCTTAGACTTATGCTATGTTGCATGTGGTCGTTTTGATGGCTACCTAGAGCAGGGTCTTAAGGCATGGGATTTTGCAGCTGGTGATTTAATCGTTCGTGAGGCTGGTGGTATCGTAACTGATTTCGTTGGCGAGCCAAACTATGTTCAGAGCGGTAACATCGTAGCAGGTAATCCTAAGGTACTACGTGCCTTATTAAAGACCTGTGATGTTCAGAATTTACCTGCAATTCTGCGCTAATCAAATAAAAGGCTTATGGTTAATGCCATAAGCCAGTTTAAAAAAGTAAGGCATGTTGATACATGCCTTTTTCTTAGTGTGCTCAGCATGAGCATTATCTATAGGGTGTGAGTCCCGAAGTCGCCCGCTAACGGGAAAACTTAGCAAAACCGCAAGGTGGTCATGGTGACATGGTAGCTGAAAGAAGCGGATAGCAAAACTCTGGTCCGACGAACAGAAATCA
>JGI24711J26586_10002031_pt1 | contig 14799 bp, 11 predicted proteins | sample BioPla3DNA1_FD_26586 | JGI IMG/M metagenome (IMG submission 26586)
ACAGCATTTTTTAGCGAGTGCGCGAGGATCTCTGGGGAGCACTGCGATCCGAGCGGGGTAGCGCAGCGGAGCTGAGCGGTCGAGTCCCTTCCGGGTCGCCACATTTTTATCATTCACCCCTTATGCAGATGACAAAGCTGCTTTTTGTTATCTGTATTATGCGCCCAGATAGCTCAGTTGGTAGAGCAGAGGACTGAAAATCCTCGTGTCGCTGGTTCGATTCCGGCTCTGGGCACCAGTTTTACCCGCATGTAGCGGGCTGGTGGTCGGAGAAGCCTTCAGGGAAGGCAGCTAAGCAAACCCGGTATCCTATCGAAAATGCCGGACATATATGCGGGATTAACTCAGCGGTAGAGTGTCACCTTGCCAAGGTGAAAGTCGCGGGTTCGAATCTCGTATCCCGCTCCAAAAAAGCGCAGCAGGCGCTTTTTTTACACCTTGCCGTACATTCTGCACAGCAGCGCAGCAAGGGTGGCAAACAGGTGTAACGCTGATATTGCAGGTGTTGACATCGATTTGTATTCGTGTTATCATATACTGGTCAAATGAACACGGCGCCATAGCCAAGTGGTAAGGCACGGGTCTGCAAAACCCTCATTCCCCAGTTCAAATCTGGGTGGCGCCTCCAAAAAGTAACGGAAGCCCTTTATCAGGTCTTCCGTTATTTCAAATATGTGAGCGGATCATCCTGTGGGATTTCACCTTTTNGCATATTTTCGATACTTCTCTTGTATAATGCACTAAAAGTGATATTATATAAATGGAGATAATTTTGACTGCCAAATTGCACCGTATCGGTAGGGCAAAGCGGTTTTACCCTGTCTCTTTGGCTGTCAGTTGAAAGGTGTTTTGTCGGGGAGCGCTATGTTTAAAAAAAAGATACTTGTAATCGATGATACGGAACTAATGGTCAAACTAACCACGGATGTACTGACAAAACATGGGTACGAGGTCGTTTCGGCAAACAATGGTGTGGACGGCATAAAAATGGTTGCATCTGAAAAGCCTGACCTTGTGNTCCTTGATGTCGTAATGCCCGGGATCGATGGTTTTGAAGTTTGCAAACTGCTCAGGAAGGATGAAAGCAACAATCTTATTCCCATCATCATGCTGACAGCCCAGGGAAATGAGGAAGACAAGCTTGCGGGTCTGGAGCTTGGGGCCGATGATTACATAACCAAACCGTTCAATCCGCGTGAATTGGTAAGCAGAGTAAGGAATACGCTNCTGAGGATCGACAGGAACAGGCTGGCAAATCCTCTCACCGGACTGCCGGGGAATACAGAGATACAGTCCGAGATCAATTACAGGATTGCCAAGGAAATGATATTCTCTGTAATATATCTTGATGTGGACAATTTCAAGGCATACAATGACGCATACGGTTTTTNCCATGGCGACCGGGCCATCAAGCTCATAGCAGATATACTGCTGGACAATGTCAGGACCTTTGGTGGAAAAAATGATTTCATCGGGCACATAGGCGGCGACGATTTCGTTGTCATCAGCGATCCTAATCATGCAGATGCGCTCTGTGAGAATATAATAAAGGAATTCGACGAAAGGGTCCCGGAGCTCTATTCTGATGTGGACAGGCGTGCCGGGTTCATAAGTACCGCAAACAGGGTAGGAGAGATCANACAGTATCCGATAATGACTTTGTCCATAGCCGTCGTATCAAATGAGCATCGGGTATTGCGCAACCATCTCGAAGTGGGTGAGATCGCCGCAGAACTCAAAAAGAAAGCCAAGTCCATAGTAGGCAGTGTATACCTGAAGGACAGGCGACGAAAATAACGACAGGAGAGAATGTCTATGAAGAGATATATCATGAAGGGATTGAGGATCCTATATATCTATGCCATGGTAGTTCTTATTTTTGTAGTTTTCCTGTATCCCGTCATAGGCTTGACAAAAGACAATTTCAACAACTGGCTGCCGGTTTACAGTTTCATATGCTTCCTTTTTTTATTCTTCTTCCAGTATATCGAACTGAAGGAACTGGCATTAAAGGAAAAAAAGCCGGCATATGAGCTGGATCCTTATCCGCTCAAAGGTCTGGTCTATGGTCTAGTCGGGGTCGTTCCCATCATAGTGATCACGGCAGTGTTCACCATCATCACTTTTGACAATCCTGTGACCGAACGGTTCAAGCATCTGGGAGTCAACACCTTTCTGGGACCACTCTATTTCTTCATCAGGTTGTTCGAGGAAGCCATCCCGTCATACTTCGGAGCCATATTATTCATCCCTGTGATGACGGCGCTGGGGTATCTGGCAGGTTATTACGGCATCAACCTCAATATCAGGGAAAAGATATTCGGAAAGAAGCCAGTCCAGGAAAAGGGCTTCACAAAGAGCCCCTGGAATCCGACCCTCAATGAAAACAAGCCTAAGAAGAAGAAAAAGAAAAAGAAGAATGTGAACAAGGTCCAGTAAATACATGATACAACCTGCATAGTCTTGTAATATGTCCAACCCGTCCCCGAATATTCTTATATTGAATCTGAATAGGGAGACGGGTTTTATGATTATTGTGATGAGAAAATCCAATTTAGTCCTGATAGGGCTCATTTTTGCACTGCTGCTGGCAATATACAGCCTGAATATGGATGTGGATTCACAGACTGCTGCAGCGGCTAAGACCGCTGACCAGAGGACTGTCATAGTCGANGCGGGACATGGAGGGGAGGATCCGGGGAAAATCAGCAGTTACAGCGGCCTTAAAGAAAAGGACCTTAACCTGAAAATCGCTTTCAAAGTAAAGGGACTGCTGGAGGAGGACGGCTACAATGTGATCATGACGCGCGAGGAAGATAAGCTTGTCTACAAGGAAGGGACAACGGACATATATTATAAGAGGCTCCAGGATCTTACCAGGAGAAAGGAAATAATGGACAGCAGCGGGGCAGATATCGTGGTAAGCATCCATGCCAACAGCTTCACAGATGCTCGTTATTACGGTGCGCAGACTTTTTATCCGGGAGACTCGCCCGAGAGCAAAAAACTGGCCGAATGCATCCAGAAGTCTCTCAGAGAGAATGTGGATAAGAACAATAAGCGTGAGCCGCAGCTTAAGCAACCCATTGTCATAATAAAAAATCTCAAGACACCGACTGTCATCGTGGAAAGTGGTTTTCTTTCCAATGCAGAGGAAGAGCGCAGGCTGGCCACGGATGAATATCAGACGCTGATAGCCCAGGCTATCAAAAAAGGGATAGACAGCTATTTCAGGTGATTTCTTCAGACTCCTCCGCAAGTTCAGCCCACTGATGATAAAGCTGTTCCAGCCTGTTTTCCAGTTGGATCTGTTCATCATGGAGGGCAGCAAGCAGTACATGGTCGCTCAGGGCATCCTCATGTGACATCTCCTCGGATATGGCGGCCAGTCTGGCTTCTGCCCTGTTTATCTCGCTTTCGCACTCCGTCAGCATCTTTCTGAGCTTGCGCCTTCTTGCCCGGTCCTCCTTGCTCTCAAGGTGTTCGAGCTTTGAAGCTGTGACGGCCCTGTACCTGCCTTCAGTCTGGTCAGTTGCCGCTGACCTGCGGTGCTCAATGTAGAAAGAATACCCACCACTGTAATCTTCGATGCTTTTGTTAGTCATTTCGATGACCCTTGAGGCCAGCTTGCTCATGAAATAGCGGTCATGGGATACGGCGATGATTGTGCCGTCGTAGGAAAGCAAGGCTTCCTCGAGAGCCTCCCTTGAATTTATATCGAGATGGTTGGTGGGCTCGTCGAGAAACAGCAGATTCGCCCCTGACAGCATCAGCTTTGCCAGCGCCACCCTGCTCTTTTCCCCGCCGCTGAGGACGCTTATGGTCTTGTAGACATCGTCGCCTGTGAACAGGAACTGTGCCAGCACATTGCGTATCTGTGTGTGAGTGAGTTGTTCATTATCATTCCAGACTTCTTCGAGTACGGTGTTGTCTTCCTCCAGTCCTTCAAGCCCCTGATCGTAATAACCCAGTATGATATTGCTGCCGTATTCGAAGCAGCCGCTGTCCTGCTGCAGCGTTCCCGCGAGTATTTTCAGCAGTGTGGATTTGCCGCAGCCATTCGGACCCACTATGAAGATCCTTTCGCCCCTTTTGGCTTCAAAGCTGATATCCCTGAAAAGCTCCTTGCCGGGGAAACTTTTGGACAGATTTTTGACGGACAGAACATCATTGCCGCTGGTTATGCTGCTTTGGAGTCTTATGTTTATATTCCCGGGCAGTCCGGAGGGGGCTTCGATTTTTTCCATCCTGTCGATCGCCTTCTGCCGGCTTTCTGCGGCTATAATATTCCTCTGCCTGTTCCACTGGCGCTGTTTTTCTATAAATGCCTCCATGCGGGCGATTTCCTTCTGCTGTAATTCATAATGCTTTTGCTGGATTTTCCGGTTCAGTGCCTTCTGCTCTGCATAGCCGGTGTAGCTTTTTTCATAAGTGGTGCACCTGTGGTTCTCCAGCTCGAAGGTCTTTGTGGTTACCGTATCGAGGAAATACCTGTCATGGGATATCGCGATCAGGGATTTCCTGTAGTTTTTCAGAAAATCCTCCAGCCACTCTATCGCAGAAATATCCAGATGGTTTGTGGGCTCGTCCAGCAGCAGAAGATCCGGCTCCTCCAGCAGCAGCCTTGCCAGCGCAAGGCGTGTTTTCTGTCCGCCGCTCAGCGCTTTTATCCTCAGGCTGAACTGGGATTCATCGAAGCCCAGGCCGCGCAGCACTCCCCTGATACGACTGTTGTATTCATACCCGCCTTCACGGGAAAAGCGCTCCAACAGCGCATCATATTCCTTCATCATTGAGTTGAGGCGGATTTCATCCTTCTCATCGGACATTTCTTTCCCCAGCTGTCTGAGCCGGCTTTCCATCGATATCAGCGGAGAGAATGTGGCAAGCATCTCATCCCATATCGTATTGCCTGATTCAAGGCCGGAGCCCTGGTCCAGGTATCCGACCCGCAGGTCCCGGGACATGAAGATCTCGCCGGAATCCTGCTTGAGTTGCCCGGTTATGATCTTAAACAAAGTGGATTTGCCTGCGCCATTGACTCCTACAAGGCCGGCTTTCTCGCCCTGCCGCAGTCTGAGGGACACGTCGCTCAGAACTATGTCCGTTCCATATGACAAATATATGTTATTGCAAGACAGTATTATCATTTTCAGCACCATTTCCGAAGTAGTGGGCATTGCCCGCGGACAGCCGCCGGAACCGTTGCCGGGTGGACTCTACGAGAAATAATTCTAACAGAATACAGGTTTTGCGGCAATATTGACAAAAAAATATCAAAGTTATATAATCAAATTNGGTACGTAAAGTAATCAGAGGGAAGGAGGCTACCCATGGCTCAGAAAAAGAATGTGTCAGTAGCAGTCATAAAGAGGCTTCCCAGGTATTATAGATATTTGTCTGATCTGTTGAAAATGGATATAACCAGGATTTCATCCAAAGAACTCAGCAAAAGAATGGGGATAACTGCATCGCAGATAAGGCAGGATCTTAACTGCTTTGGTGGATTCGGACAGCAGGGTTATGGTTATAATGTAGAACTGCTTTTTAAAGAAATTGCCAAAATACTGGGAGTAGACAAGAAGTTCCAGACCATAATCATAGGTGCCGGCAATATGGGGCAAGCTTTGGCTCACTATAAAAATTTCGAGAAGAGAGGCTTCAGGACCATAGGCATATTCGATACCGATCCCGAACTGATCGGGAAGAAGATGAACGGCCTTGAGGTTATGGACATGAAAAATCTGGAGGATTTTGTCGGCCGAAACCATGTGGATATAGCGATGCTGACAGTACCTTACGAGGAAACCCGCGAGACGGCAGAAAGGGTAGCGCGTCTGGGCATACGCGGGCTTTGGAACTTTTCACCGATGGATTTGAAGCTGCCGTACGACACCGTCATAGAGAATGTACATCTCAGCGACAGTCTGATGGTCCTGGGATATAAAATAAAAGAGAAGTTTGAAAATAATGACGAATGAAGATATATATAAAGCCCGCACGGTAATCGCGCGGGCTTTTTTGATCCCTGTGGATTTTGTCATACCTTCGGTTCATAATGTGCATCTGATAGGGCTGATAAGGTGTATTATCAGAGCTTGTTGAGTATCTGGTAAAATTCCGGATATACTATGTCGACCGCCTGGGTTTTCCTGATCATCGTCTCGCCCTGTGCTGCCAGGCCGGCAACAGACAGAGCCATTGCGTGGGAATGGTTGTTATTGCTGTCCACGACAGTACCTCTCAGTGTTTCCCTGCCTTCTATCACCAGCCCGTCTTCTGTTTCNGTCATCNTGGCTCCCATCTTGGAAAGCTCCAGTGAAATTGCCTTGATTTTTCCTGTCTTCTTGACTTTGAAGGCTGACAGCCCGTTTATTTCGGTAGTTCCTTCAGCCAGGGCGGCTGCCGCNATGATTACCGGCAGTTCGTCAACGATGCCCGGGATCATTTTTTCATCGATCCTGANACCTTTCAATTTTGAGTACCGGGCACGGATATCCGCAACTTCCTCTCCGCTGACTGTCCTCTTATCCAGCAGTTCTATATTGGCACCCATCGATTTGTATATTTCCAATATGCCCGACCTGGANGGATTGACTCCTACATTTCTTATAACGATGTCGGAATCAGGTACGATAAGTGCAGCTGTGATGAAATACGCAGCCATCGATATATCTCCGGGGATGACGACCTTCTGCGCATACAGATTCTCGACCGGGTGTGATCTGACGACTGTACCTTCCATCCTGATATCGGCACCGAAATGATTGAGCATCAGTTCGGTATGATTCCTTGACGTTACCGGTTCATTCACTTCGGTTTCCCCTTCGGCATAAAGGCCGGCAAGGAGCAGCGGGGATTTGATATGCATTTCGTGTATGGGCAGTTTGCAGCTTATACCTCTGAGGTTTGCAGGGGATACTGTCAATGGACACAAAGTGCCGTTATCCTTCGCAGTGATGCCGGCGCCCATCTGTTTCAGGAAATTCACGGTATTTCCCACGGGCTTTTTCATGGAGGCTTCGCTGCGGATGACGGTGGATGTGAACGGCTGTCCGCTGAGAACGCCAAGGAGCAATCTTATCGCTGTGCCGGACCGTCCGGCATTGAGCACGGAAGTTGGCGCTTTCAGTCCATACAGGCCTCTGCCATGGACTCTGACCTTGTTGTCCTTCAGTATCTCGATACCGACCTGCATCCTTCTGAAACAATCGATGGTACTGAGACAGTCCTCACCAAGCAAAAAGTTTTCAATTTCAGTTGTGCCGCTTGCAAGAGCACCTATAACGATCGCTCTGTGGGATATGGACTTGTCGCCGGGTACTGTGATTTCTCCCCTTAGTCTGTTCCTGTTCTCAACTAACACGTTATTCCCCTCCTGATAAAAATTAAATAAATCATTTGTTTCTGAAAACTTTATATCCTGATTTCGTGAGCAAGTCAAAAGCGGTATCCACGCTGTCCATATCCGGCAGCGTGATCACCAGGCANCCCTGCTCTGATTCTCTGCTGTTTGCCACATATATGTTTTTTATATTTATATCGTGGCGGCCCAGTATCGTTGCTATTTCTCCGATTATACCAGGTTTGTCCGGTACATCCACTATGATCCTGTGGATGCGCGGCAAAAGCCCTGTTCCGTAATCCGATATCGAATCTCTGTACTGTTTTGCGCTGTCGAAAAACTCATAAATATCTTCGGAATTCCCGCTTTCAAGGTGTCCGACAAAATCCGACAGTTTCTGATCCATTTGCTTCAATACACTGAGCAGATAGTCCCTGTTGCTCAGAACTATGTTTTCCCACATGCCGGGGCTTGAGGAAGCTATCCTGGTTATGTCCCTGAAGCCACCTGCCGTAAGCATCTGCAGTCTGCCTGTGTTGCTGTCCAAATCCTTCACTGTGTTGACCAGGGCGGCTGCGAGGACGTGGGGCAGATGNCTGATCCCGGCTACGGCCATATCATGCTCCTCCGGCGTCATCACTACAGGGATGGCACCGATGCCTTCGATCAGTGATGCGAGCACCCTTACTGACTCCTCTGATACTCCATTGGCAGGGGTGAGTATATAATATGCATTTTCAAACAGATGCGGGAGGCTGTTGATATAGCCTGATTTTTCAGTACCGGCCATAGGATGGCCCCCGATGAAGTGCAAGGACCTGGGGAGCCTGCCGGCGTAATCTGTTATGATGCCCTTGGTACTGCCCACATCAGTGATGATGCATGTCTTTTTGACTTTTGGAGCCAGATCATNTAAATACTCAAGGATGCGCTTGACCGGAGTACAGATAAAAATGATATCAGAATTATATACACTGTCATCCGGGACGGTGATCCCTCTGGCGATCACACCCTCTTTCAGTGCCAGTTCCAGTGCGGAGCTGTCGTGGTCCACTGCGACGATGTCCCGCATACCCAGCTTGTCGTGCATTGCTTTTGCAAGTGAGCCGCCTATCAGCCCCAGTCCGATAATTGTTGTTTTCAAATCACATGGTTCCATATCTGAACTCTCTGCCTACTATTTCGGCAATCCTTCCTATATCTTTACACAGATTGTCAAAGGTTTTCTGGTCGAGCTGCTGTGCTGCGTCAGAAAGCGCACATCTCGGGCTCGGATGTACTTCGATTATCAATCCGTCAGCGCCTGCTGCAATGGCGGCTCTGGACAGGGGTATGATGTATTCTGACTTGCCTGCAGCGTGGCTGGGATCGACAATGATCGGCAGGTGACTGTGCCTTTTTACCACGGGGACTGCGCTTATATCCAGTGTGTTCCGGGTGGCCGTTTCAAACGTCCTTATGCCGCGCTCGCAGAGCACTACATTGTAATTGCCCTCGCTCATGATATATTCCGCTGCATTGAGCCACTCATCTATCGTGGTGGAGGCTCCTCTCTTGAGAAGGACGGGTTTGCCGGAACGCCCNACCTCTCTGAGGAGATGGAAGTTCTGTGAATTACGGGCACCTATCTGAAACATATCGACATATTTAGCAGCGACTTCTACGGAGTATTCGCTGATGACCTCCGTTACGGTCAGCAATCCCGTGGCTTCACTTGCTTCCTTCAGCATTTTCAGCCCNTCCTCCTCCAGCCCCTGAAAGGAGTAAGGCGATGTCCTGGGTTTGAATGCGCCGCCCCTCAGTATTTTTGCACCGGATCTGCTGACCAGCTTTGCCGCCTCCATTATCTGATCGCGGCTTTCCACCGCACAGGGTCCTGCGATCATGACGACTTCCCTGCCGCCGATCTCCACTTCCCCGACATGTACTACGCTTTGCTCGGGTTTGAAAGACCTGCTCGCCAGCTTGTAGCTTTCCATTATCGGGACCAGCTTGTCGACGCCTGACATAAGCTCCAGCGGGATGCCGCTGAGAAGCCTCTTGTCTCCAATAACTCCGATAATGGTCCTTTCGGCGCCTTTCGATATATGGACACCCAGACCCGCACCCTTGAGCACATCGGAGACTTCTTTGATTTCAGACTCCCTTGAGCCCGGTTTCATTACAATAATCATACTATCTTCTCCCTTTCTGCCGTTTTTCGTTCTTACCCATTTTGCCCTGCATGAACTTATTTTTTCCGTTCTTCCGTCTTTCCGTTCTTCCTTTATCGAAGTCCGCTGTCTCCAGCTGGACCGACAGCTACTGTCAACACTTCAGAATACGATGATTCCCGGTATGTGAGGTGTTATTTTGATTTTAATTTACAATGATACGATATAATTGTCAAGAAAAAGGAAACTGTTGAAAAAACCACATAAAACTGTGCGGCAGGGGCCACCTCCTGACAGACTGGCGGGGTAGCATATAATTGCCGGGCTGATGCAAGAAAATTCTTGAACTGGCCTTGATGTATGTTATAATATACATTGTGTCATAATACCCATTTATTCTTGAATTGTTTTCCTAAGTTCAGGAAAATATATAAGAGCGTAACTAATACAAGGGGGAATTCATATGAAAGATTATACCGCGGGAAAGCTCCGCAATGTGTGCCTGATGTCGCACGGCGGGGCAGGTAAGACGACTCTTGCAGAGGCTATGTTGTTCAATACCGGAGTGCTTGACAGATTTGGCAAGGTAAACGACGGCAATACTACCATGGACTATGATCCTGAAGAAATCAAAAGAAAAATTTCCATCAGCACATCCATCGCACCCTGTGAATGGAAAGATCATAAAATCAACATCATCGATACTCCCGGATACTTTGACTTTGTCGGCGAAGTAAAGCAGGGTATCAGGGTTTCNGACAGTGCGGTCATACTGGTTGCGGCCAAGGGCGGCGTAGCAGTGGGAACTGAGAAATCCTGGGCTTATGCAAAGGAACAGGGAATACCCAGAATGTTTTTCGTTAGCAAAATGGACGAGGAAAATGCCAATTTCCATGAAGTCCTCGACCAGTTGAAAGATACATTCGGCAACAGCGTAATTCCGTTCCAGCTTCCCATATTGGAGGGAGATAAGTTTGTCGGCTATNTTGATGTAATTAATATGAAGGCAAAGAAGTTCGACAAGGATAAGCTTGTCGATGCCGATATTCCTGCTGATATGAGCGATACCCTTGAAGAACTGAAGGAAGCGCTCAACGAAGCAATTGCAGAGACCAGTGAGGAATTGATGGAGAAGTATTTCAGCGGTGAGGAATTCACCAGCGAAGAAATGATAAGCGGACTTCGCGCAGGTATAGCAGACTGCTCGATAGCTCCGGTGCTCTGCGGAGCGGCACTTTTGAACCAGGGTGTTACAGCGCTGATGGACACGATTCTGGAGTATATGCCATCACCCGACCATAAGCCTGTTATCAAAGCTGTCAAGCCTGGTACGGATACAGTCGTCGAACTGAAGAACTCCGCGGATGAGAAATTGTCAGCCCTTGTTTTCAAAACGATAGCAGACCCATTTGTCGGTAAGATATCGATATTCAGGGTTTATTCGGGCACGATGAAGTCCGACTCCACAGTATATAACCCGACGGCGGAGAAAAATGAGAAAATAGCGCAGATATTCATGTTGAGGGGAAAGAAGCAGGTTCCAACGGACAAACTTATCGCCGGTGATATCGGNGCGGTAGCGAAGCTGCAGTATACCAGCACCAATGATACTCTGTGTGAACAGTCCAACCCCGTGATGCTTGATAAGATCGTATTCCCTGAACCGGCATTGTCACTGGCGGTAGAACCCAAGGCCAAGGGCGATGAGGAAAAAATAGGTGCCGGCCTCAGCAGGCTCCAGGATGAGGATCCGACATTCAAGGTCGAGNTGAATGCTGAAACTCATCAAACCATCATATCCGGTGTCGGAGAGCAGCATCTCGATGTTATAGTCAGCAAGCTCAAGGCAAAATACGGAGTTGAAGTGAACCTGACCGATCCCAGGGTACCTTACAGGGAGACCATCAGGAAGAAGGTCAAGGTGGAAGGCAAGCATAAAAAGCAGACCGGTGGTCATGGTCAGTATGGACATGTGTGGATCGAATTCGAGCCCGGCGAAACCGAGGATCTCACATTTGAAGAAAAGATATTCGGTGGCGCTGTACCGAAGCAGTATCATCCGGCTGTCGAAAAAGGTCTTCGCGAGGCAATCCAGCATGGTGTGCTGGCCGGATATCCGGTAGTCAATCTGAAGGCAACTCTTGTGGATGGATCATACCATGATGTCGACTCATCGGAGATGGCCTTCAAGATTGCTGCACGTCTTGCGTACAAGAAGGGTCTCCCCGATGCATCACCTGTGCTGCTCGAGCCTATAAGCCGTGTCGAGGTATATATTCCCGACAGCTATATGGGCGATATCATAGGTGACCTGAACAAGAGGAGAGGCAGGATACTCGGAATGAACCCGCAGGATGGCGGTCTGCAGCAGGTTGTCGCAGAAGTTCCCACAGCGGAGATGTTCAAATACGCTATTGACCTCAGGAGCATGACGCAGGGCAGAGGCTATTTCACACAGACTTTTGAAAGATATGAAGAAGCACCTGCCAACGTGGCTCAGAAGGTTATCGAAGAAGCCAGGAAGGATATGTCTGATGACGATGACGAATAAGGAACTGGCTTGTTCAGAGGACTATGACCGGGATATGACAGNNGATCNGACAGCGTGAAAATGACAGAGTGTCGTATCCGGCAACAATTTAAAAGAGCTGCCCATGGGCAGCTCTTTTAGTGTTCCCTGGCCATACATGACTGTGACCGATAAAGCTGATGCTTTAACCGACAGATATCTGGTCAGATTAGAAATAGTCGTTGATATACAGCTTCTTGTGCCTGAAAACATCTGCCAGGACATTTCTTTTATCGTTTATCGTTATCCTTCCTGCGAACTCGAGTTCGTCCGGGGTGAGGAAGCCGGTGATAAGCTGCGACAATGACTGGACATTGCAGACCAGATCAGGNTCGGCATCGGCTTTTTCTACACTGCGGCTGCCATCCTCCCACGTGACCCTGTAATTGCCGGTGTTCAACGGGAAAAAGTCATCCTCGACTCTGATGACGATCTCACCTTTTCCTTCGGGCAGTGACATGAGTTCAAAAGCTTTCTGCACATTGACGATGCGGTTCATCCCATACATATGGATCTCNTGTCCGATATCATAGGGCTCTGCGAAAAATGGAAGCAGCTTTACGAATGGCGGAGCTTTCCAGATCAGATTTTTCACCTGGGAGCCAAATTTGCCCATAAATGCAAATATGCCCTCCAGGGCTTCTGTATCGAGCCACACAAGCTCACGGACGACAAAGTTGACTTTTATGTCCCCTGATTTTTCTGTATGATACTGGATATAGCCTCTTGCTTCATTATGACTGTTGTACCAGATATAAAGGTAAACATTGTCCCTGTACGGGTCGTTGTCGAATCGCCTGTTCCACAGATCTTCCGTGCGGATCACCGCCAGGTTTTTGTCTTTGATAAATTCGCCGTACATTTTCTTTATGAGCTCCCTTTCAACATCGTTTGTCACCATATTCAGCCGGCCTGTCTGGACGAACTGCCTCATGGAATTGATCGGCAGGGTATAATTCGTGGTCGTCATATTGAGCTCATATCCAAATTTTCTGTAATAGGAATGGGAAAAAGGATAGAGATATGAAGAAACATAGCCGCCCTCATACATCTCGTTCATTACATATTCGAATATTTTTCTTATATACTTCTTTTCCCGCTCCTCCGGAAGTGACGCGACGCCGCCTACACCGCCCATTCGTATTATGTTGCCGTCGAAGTTCACTTTGTAGGGTATCAGATCGAAGCATGAACACATCTTGCCGTTGTCATCAAATGCTGCGCGGCCCGTCTTGTAGCCTTCATTGACAAGCTGCTGTGCACCGTCAGGTGTTCCGGCCTCTTTCTCCTCTTTNCTGAAGTCCCTTTTGAACATAAAAGCCATTGTCTGGATCTTGTCAAATGTTGTTTTTTCCTCTGGTTTTATTGGCCTTACTTCCATGTGATAGCCTCCTTTATTCCGCCTGATCCGGCTCTCTTTTATTATATCTGAATTGAGCTGAACTCGAAACAGGCAAATTTGCAGGTCTGCTGCCGGAGTTGATGCTGCAACTGTAAAGGATCCCATGTTTTTAATCAGTAAAAGCACTGAAATTGCCGGCGTTTTGGGATGAATGTTTTCAAATTTGCCATAAATTTGTATAATAATAGATGTCATGGAACTTTGCTCATATTTTAACGTCTTTTATATTAAAGCCAGATATCTATTTCAGGAGGACAGGAGGAATAAAGATGAAAAAGAGATTGATAGGTTTGCTCCTGATTGCAGTAATGCTGATTTCCATTGCTGCGGGATGTGCGTCCGGATCCAAATCGGAACACTCGCGTGACACTGCTCCGGCCAGCCGGAGTTCCACGGCAGGAGGGAGTGCCGCCAAAGGCGGTGCATATGGTGAAAATGCGGCAGAGGCGCCCGCAGCTGATGACGGCGGATATGATCCGGCGGATTCGCTGGCCGGGATAGGAAGCCTGACGGGAGACATATCGAATCCCATTTTGGACGAGAGAAAGGTCATCCGCAGTGCCAGCCTCGACATCGAGGTCGAAAGTTTCGATAAAGCCTTCAGCAATATAGAGACAATAATAACGGGCATAGGCTTTATACAGGAGACAAATATTAACACAGACCGTGTGTATGTGGATGACGAGGTGAATCTCGTCAAAAGCGGCACCATTGTGCTCAGAGTCGACAGAACGAAGTTTGATGCGGTTTTGAACAAGCTCAGAGGCGTCGGGGAGGTTTACAATTATACGACTCATGGAGAAGATGTGACAGATCAGTATTATGATGTGGAATCCAGGCTGAGATTGCTGAAGCTCGAGCAGGAGAAGATCGAGGCTTATGTGGCAAAGCTGGATGATCTTGATCAGATATTCAAAGCAGAAAGCAAGCTCACAGAGATCCGCTACCAGATAGAGAGCCTGACCGGAAAACTCAATAAGCTGAGCAGCCTGGTCGAACTGTCCACCATCACGCTCTATTTGTATGAGAAGCGGCCGGGTCATGATCCCAAGCCTTTGACATATGGCGAAAAGCTGCTGGAGAGTCTGAAAAACAGCCTGCTCGAGGTGGTGGATTTCCTGGGAGACCTGCTGCTGTTCATAGTTGCTGCTCTTCCTGCGTTGGTATTGCTGGGATTGCTCGTTTTGATCGGTGTAGCGATCTACAAAAAGGTCACCAAAAACCGCAAGCCGCAAGCTGGCGGCAATACAACGGCTTCTTTGCCGGGGAAACAGACAGATACCACGGCAGTTAAGGAACCAGATGTACCGCGGGCGGAACAGACCGATAA
>JGI24711J26586_10002034_pt1 | contig 14792 bp, 10 predicted proteins | sample BioPla3DNA1_FD_26586 | JGI IMG/M metagenome (IMG submission 26586)
GTCGTGGTGGGGTGGTGAAAAAGAAATAGAACGCGGATGACAGGATCTGTGCGGATAATAAAACTTATCCAATTGATGGCAATTTGTAGTTTTTACAGACGGTTTTTAATGGGTACTTAAATGTTGTCATTGGATTTTATCAGACATATCTCTATGCGTCGGTTTTTTTGTCTTCCCGCTTTTGTTTTATTATCTGCAATCGGGCAATGTTCGCCATATCCAATCGCCCTTAGCCTATTCCCAGGTATTCCTTCCTCCATGAAAAATTCGAGGACTCTATTAGCTCGAGCGGCAGATAAATCCCAGTTGTTTTCAAGTCCGCCTTTGTTTCCCTTCAGGGGGACATTATCTGTATGCCCTTTCACCACAATCAGCCATGATTCATCTTGCCATTCATCTTTTGATTGAATTTTTTGCAGAACTCCCTTCAGAAAAGCTTCTGAACCCTGCGGTAAAGTTGCATCTCCGGTTATGAATGCAGCTATGTTTTCATCAAGTACATCAATTTCTATTGGTTTTTCAGGAATATCTTTCGGCATAATATGCGATAGGTATAAGGTATAAACGAGGAAAATAACCATAGCACAAATGGCCATATCGGCAAAAGAAGGCCAGATATTCAGCCATTCTTTGCCACCATCGATCTTGGACATATTAATCCTCCAAAAGGCTGGTCATTACTCCGCCGAGATTGCAGTTGATCTTGTCTATCTGGCTGGTAATGTCTGAAATGGATTTTATGGATTCGGTCAAGGAAGAAACCATGGCGTTGATGGCCCCAATTTTCTCTGAATAGCCATCTTGGCTGGTTTTAAGGGCGGATAGTTCAAAATTGAGAGCGGACAGGCTTTCCAAGATCTGTTGAGTTTGCGGCGCGAGCAATTCTTGCAGCGATTCACGGGAAAGAGTTCCCTGAAGAGTTGTGAGGAAAGACTGCAAATACTGCTTGAGCTCATTTAGGGAAGCCAGGCTGGTGTCAGCGCTTGATTGCAGCAATCCTTCAAATTTCTGAATGATCGTGTTCACGAACTCCTGATTCGAATTCAAAATCAGGTTCTGATTGTTCACCATTTGCTGGATGCCCGTATACAGGTTGGATAGCAGTAGGGAAGGCTCGTTAATTTTCTCGACCACGGTAGTGATATCAGAGAAGAGGTCACCGAAATTCTGGGAAAACTCGCCTATGGTATTGAGCAGTGTTTCGTAGGTTTTATCGTAATTCTGGATCACATCCGCAAATGAATCCAATTTGGATACCACCTTATCCAGTATGCCAGAAACCTTGACGTTTTCTTTGGCAATGGATTGCAGCGCGTTGTATTCTTTGGAAAGCTCGCTGGTTACAGATTCAATCCTCTTATTGGTGGTATCCACGTATTCTTTTACTTGCGCGGTATGGCTACTTACAACTTTATCCGCCCAAGCCTGGAGCTTATTATGGCTCTCAAGGTTTATCCTTTGGAATTCTTGTAAGCCGTTGATAAAATAGTTTTGGATTTCTTTATACAATTCAGCCGGATCGTATTTTAATCCTTCTTTTTTGGAAGCCTTTAGGATCAGTGGCAGATACTGGTCGACAAATGTCGCCCTCAGTTTTTTCACTCTCTGGCGGTATAAATGGTAGAACAACGACGATATAAGCGCCAGGATGATACCCACAATGCTGGTATAAAATGCGGTTTCAAATCCCCCAGTGATGTTTCGCATGGTAGCTTTTGAGGATTCAATGCCAGAACCAAGCAACGTACTGATCTGGGGGATAACCATCGACATCCCGATGAAGGTTCCCAATAAACCTAAGATGGTGAGGCTGGTAAGCAGAAACTTGATTATCTCATCATATTTGAGCATGTTCTGGAGAAAAAAATCATCTGTAAAGTCAAGCAGTATATTTTCATCGGAAGAGCCTGATCTTTCCATAAAGCTCAGCAGTCTCGTGCTTAGGTTTTCGTGATCGTATTTACGTAGGTTCAGGTATTGGATTACGGCAAGGACCAAAGCCGCCAAGAAGAACAGGCCTATGATCACAAAAGGCCAAACTGTTGCTCCAGAATTGAGGGTATTTACTGCCAACAGAGTATAAAGACGCATGGTGGACTTCCTATTGATAAATTTTTATTTCAGGTTTGAATATGATGGTACCTTCTGTTTTATCATCTCTGAGTCCGACAAGCCCCCAACTGACCAAAGCGGATATGGTCCCCCTCGATCCCCCTGATTCGTATCCTACCACTTTATGATGGGTTGGGTCAAGTTGTTCGCCGGGTCTCGGAACGATAATTTTCAGATTGAATCTTTCCAATTCTTTATTCAGTATCTCTTGGGATGTGAGTGCTTTTTTTCTCAGGTCAGGGTTGGAAAGTTTTGCCCTGATGGCGTCATGTATCACAAAACTGCTGTTGATACTCTTGAAGCTACTCTCCAGACGGGATACAGCCTCCATAACCGAATCCCCGATGTCGCCAAAACTACGGGTAAACTCAGGCAATATATCATTTTGGAAATCTTTGAGCTGATAGAGGCTGCTTAAACTCCTGTAGGCTTCGGCAAAGTTGGTCAACAGTTTCTCCAAGCTTTCACCGCTCAGATCGCGTAGGCTTTTTGAACCATCGGTGGCTCTTGTGATAAAACTGGTCAATATGCCTATCTTGGTTTTCAGTTTTTCTGGGTCCGGATCAATTTGCTCCGAATGACTGGAGAGCAGGTTGAGTTTTGCTTGAGTCTGTCTGAGACCGTTTTGGAGTTCTTTGATCTTTTTTCCCAAGCTTATGTCTTCTATGTTCTCTATTTCCAGTAGCTTCCTTGCTTCGTTATAAGATCTCCGTGTGCTTTCTAGTTTCCTTGCTTTTTCCTCTAACGTCTGCAAGCTGGTTTTTAGAGCCTTCTCCCTGTCTTCAAGTTTCTTTTTCGTAGCCTCATTTATTTCCTTGTCAGGTTTACTGAGGATCCGCAACTGCCAAAGGCTTGGGTTGTCTTCAGCCTTAGCAAATTCTACACTTACCTGTTTAAGAAGCGCGAAGGCAGCCAAGGTATCAGCGTATTGACCTTTTCTGGCGGGAGGGAAGACTCGTTCAAACGTTTCGATGAGTTCACTGAATCCAGTTGGCTTGTCAAACATCTTTTTAAGATTGACCTCATCGATAATGCCCTGTGCCTTTGGAGTGAAATTCGTTCCTATGTTTTCCGACTCCTCCTTGGATTTGAGATTGATTTTGTAAGAGTCATACAACAATTGTAGAGAACTGTTTTCATCCGAGCCACACGTTCCCTCAAGATCCGTGTCCGGAACTCCCGAATCATACGGCTCCGCGTAAGTGAGCAGGGCAACCATGCCTGTTTCTTCAGGATCAGGCGGAAGGACTTGATCCTGTGTATCAGGTGTGGCCAGTTTATGGACGCTTTGTGGCTCAGTTACAGGAGAGCTTGTGTCATTATGGCAATCTTGCACGCACCACTTTTCGCCATTGTCGAGTTTTATCGCGATCTTTTCTTGTGATATTGTTAAATATGGCATAGATTTTGGGGATGGGTGGTCTTTTTGGAACCCTTCATCGAAAACCTTTTTGACCTTGCTTCTGAAATCGGCCATGCTGATATCTAAGAACTCATCGCCCCAAGCACTCAAAAAGCGGAATTCATCGATACTCTCACCTGTGATCTTGCCCGTGTTATCCATATCAAGTTTCACAGGAAGTGTTATTTTGCATACGCTGGGTTTATCATTAGTGAAAGTTATCTTATGCAGTCCATTCCCTTCGGGAGCATTTTCGATCCCCACCGATTTAAGCGCAGCCTTGAAGTCAGCGTTGTTCTTGTTCATCGGAGCATCTTGCGCCCCCTTGATAATATACCAGCTCCCATCTCCCTTACGCCTGAATAATATTGGATTATCGAGGTATGCTGCCGGCTTCTCCTTTCTGCTGGTGCGAGTTGTACCATCTTTTTCATCCGCCAACTCTATCTCATCTTTCTCTACAGTCAGTCGTATATTTTCTTTGGCGGCTTCTTGCATCAGTTTATCGAAACAACAAAGTGGAAACCATTCCGACAACTTTGACTCTATCTCCTCCCTTGAATAAATAACGTTCGGTTGACCAACCCTTACCCAATTATCACCATTGTAAATGTGATTCAAAAGATGCGTTATGTTATCCGACATTTACCACGGCCTTTACCAAAGTCCTGCCATTATGGCTGATCCCAAAATAGATGACATTGCTGACCTTGGTTGATTGGGAAAACTGTTTCTGTTTATCCATTGTCTCAACATTGAATTCCTCACCCAGCCGGGGTGTGAAAAACATCAGTCCGTCTCTTGCCAGATAATCGCTGGCCAACTGGCAGAAATCCCGCTTACGCGTGTCACTCATTCGTGAAAAAGCGGTGTTGATGGCAATATTGATTACCAGGTCTTTTAGTTTGAATGCATCTCCGCGGCAAGCGGCGACTGACTGGATCAGGTTAAGCGTATCTTGTCCCTTGTCGGGATGGTTCTGCCTAAGGTAATTGACCAGGTTTTCCCGGTAGTCCGGAAGGCCGCGTTCCGTCTGCTGGCTGTCTTTGTTACTTTGGACCAGAGCGATTCTTATCATTTCCTGAAGCTGGTCAGCCTTGTTCCTGAACAGGGAGATGTTATCTTCATGCTTGCTTTGCTGGCGGTCTAAAAGTTCTTGTAGATCACTGAGAAGTATTTGGCTTGCTTGGCTATCGTTGATACGTCCGGATCCCGGTTTTCCCTGCCTGATAGTAAGAATAATCAGGTAAACCTGCAACAGCAGAATCACCAGTAGGAGCGCAGCCAGACCTGTCAATGCGGCCAGGGGAAGCGTTATCGCGTTCAATGCTAATACTCCCAGTTAATTGGTTTCCTCTTTTTCTTGGGTGGCACCATAACGATCTTGGGCCCAGGATTGGTGCTGACTACCTGGTGTCTTGTCTGCCCGGCTTGCCTGATTTGTTCAATCATTGCCTCAGATATCCTCTTGGCCTTGCACGCAAATACCAAAATGATTATCAAAATTGCCAAACAAATGAGGAGTGTGCCCAGCACCAGCCAAGGCATTAGGGAGGTAAGAATTGCGATCAGTTTGCCCATTGTGTTTCTCCCGGATCAGCTTTCATTATAGATCTCCTTGTATTCTTTTTCCTCGTAGCCGCCTTCTCTCTCTTCTATCCACCGGTAAGAAATGGTTTTGTTGATAAATTTTAATTTCAGGCTGTAGGTTGATTCGTCCGCAGTGCAATTTGGCCCGGGAATAGTGAATAAAATCACCGGCTGCTCATCTTGGTCGCCAATTATCTTCCTGCCTAAGATCCTGAGATCTCGCGGCCTGAGCCCTTTTAAGGTTTTATCATCTCCTTTGTTCATGTCGATTAGCGGTTTGAAGATCTGTTTGGGACTTGATAAGTCTCGCCTGTAGAGGTATTCATACTTGCTGAGAGACGTGCCTTTGATCTCCAGAGAGTTGGACATCTGATGGGCCCTTAGAGCCCCCAAAACCACCGCCGCTTTACCTTTTTCCGGTTCCCAGATAACCTGGGAATCTGAGAAATATTCTTTTGCTTCTTCATAAAAGTAAGGTAGTTTGCATGAATTCCCCGCCAGAATCAGGAAATCCGGATGCAGTTGGTCTATGATTTCGTATTGGAAGAGTTGATAGAGGATGTTTTTGTTGATCTTGTCATACAAGTTACCGATCTCTTCGCGCAATTTCGGAGCCAGTCCTTCATACAATTGCTCCTTCGAGTAAGCTTCCACGTAATTGCATTTGATCGCCTCATAATCTTCCACAAACTTAAAATACTCCTCAAGTTCCTCGTTTCTGGCAGTGTAAAGCATGGAAAAATTCTGGGGGAACCAATACTTGTCACCATCTTTAAGGGATCCTACCAGATAGGTTAGATAATTGCCGGAAAAACTGTCCGTTCCCCAAGTGGCCAAGATCTCAAAGCGGACCCCGGTTGGCTGAGGGCTAACCCGGACTACGCTTATGTCTGTTGTGCCGCCTCCGCAATCAAACACGCAGATGGTGAGGCTTTTCCCATCTTTGAGGGAATCATATTTATCCTGGATTGGCGAATCTTCTTCTAGGGCGAAATAGAGGGCTATGTTCTCAGGTTCTGTGAGAGTCAGGCGTTGGTCAGTAATTAGGTTAATGTCGCGGAACAGGCCATGCATCGCCGTCCTGGTAGCGAAGGAAAAGTCAGCTGGATAGCTAAACAGGGCGTTTTCAACTCTGTGGTTCAAATTGTCGGTCAGCTTGTCAATCATGGTGTCCACATACATCCGGGTGAGTTCCGAAGGTCTGAAACTGTGGGTATTTCTGGGCCTTTGAATGTCATAATAGTTGAGTCCTTCATCCCTTTCCAATCGGGGTTTGAAATTGACCGCGAAGGTCAGCGGAGGGTAGATATCCCTTTCCACAGGCTCTCCATAGCGGATATTATAGGGGGGATCGTTTGCCAGCTTGTCAAACAGGACGGTGGTGGGTATCATTTGGAAAGACTTGGTCAGTAGGTTCTGACCATAGGGATTGAAAAAAGTATCCGTGTTCCCGCGGTTGAAAGCGATGCATGTGTTGGTGGTGCCGAAGTCCACGGCTACCACAAAACCTTGGGGAGGAGGAGGCAAGGCAGCTCTGGTTTGCTGGATTCCGAACAGAATGTCAAAATACCGGATAAATTCAGCATCACAACCCTCGAGGGCGAAATATGTCTTTATTTCTAGCCTTCCCCCTTGGCTGGACAAGGACAACCCATGTCCCGTTTCCAAATCAACCCTTACCGTTACTTCGATCTTCTCCTCGTTATCGAAATATCTTTCTTCTTCGCGGGTATTGATAAAAGGGGACAAGTATCTTATCTTCAGGCTATCGATCGGGCGTTTTCTTTTTTTGTCCTCATGCTGGTATTTCAATACAAACGACAGATAGCCACCACCAGGAGCGAGCCGTCTTTGGTTCAAATAATCGTCATGACTGATCTTGAGGTCCGGCAGATCCGCGCGGTAAATGAATTCCAAGCCTGTTATACGCAGCTCCAGCCGATTCGATGTTAGCACCCGCAATTCACCCTTGACGGAGTTCTCCTTTTCCAGATAAGAAAAAAAATCGTCTGAGATCCTGAATCCGTTGCTTTGGCCTTTGAATTCGAACTCCTTCTTATCTAAGGTCACTAAACTGATCCGCGCCACCTCCGGGCAGCCCGTGTTCCTGCTGGGTATTACCAGCCGATCCGCAAGTTCTCTCGAAACGTATATTTCTTTCCCTGCTTCACGCTCTGCGGCATCTATCTCCTGGATGTTTTGCCAGCTCAGGTTGAAAGAGCCGATATTGACGCACGTTATTGTTTTGCTGATTTCCTTGCCCAGGCTTTGGGCGATCAACTGGTGCTCTCCAGGGGAATCGATTCTTAGCTCATAGGTTACAGGGGTGCCAGGACTTATCTCACGGCTGGAATCGATGGTGTCTCCGTCCAGCGTCAGGGAATTGAGGGTGAAAGCCTCAATTCCCCTGGCTGTGAGGGCTATTGTGAAACACATGCCGTTGTAAACGGTATCGGGGCAGCTTAATTCCAGCTTCCTGACCACCTCCCGGCAATTGGGGCAGTAACTGTAGAGTTTGCTGCTGATCAGCAGGTTACAATGTGGGCAGGTGTTCATGTCACTTTTGTTCGGGATATATCTTCAGCCCTGTACTGTGTACCGAGTCTTTGTATCCGGAGTTAATCTTCATTACTTCGACATAGGCGCTCAGTAACTGGTCCTGGGCTTCCTCAATGCTTATCCCGTCTTTCAACTGGGAGTATTTGCCAATATACTTTTTGATCAGTTTGTGCAGCACGTATTCTTGGGGAATCTTGGGCTTGCTGTCATCCTTGAACTGGTCATTGACATAATGCACCACGTCTTCATAATTCGCATACAAGGCGAAAAAGATCTGGCTAATCTGCTCTTCTCCGTTGAATTGTTCCGCGAATCTGTTATTTACGATCCGCCTGATGATTTCCAGCAAACGGGAATTGCCATTCAGCTTGTTAATGGCGGATTCCAGCGTCCTGCCAAAGGTGATGTCTTCCTCAATGTTGAATCTTTCCGGATTTTTGATCAGGGCGCGCCAGGTTTTGTCCTCAAATTTGATCACTCGGAGGACAATGGCTTCATAAAGAACTTCCCAGCTGTGCAAGATGTTGATCATGTCCTGGTTACTCTGAGGCACCACCAGGGGCCTCAGGTAGTCGGTTACGATGTCTGTATAGCGGTGGTGCTTGTTGTTGTCTCCCCTTTCTATGTTATGGGTCAGGGCGTTTCTGAGATCTCCGATGTTTTTGAGCATGAACAGTGGATATCCGAAGGTTTCTGAATAAAAAAGGATGTTTTCCGGCGAGCCGTGGTAGGTGAAATTATCAACAGTTCCCAGTTCCTGTAAAAATTTTTCCACTTCGTGGTTCTGTTCCGGCAGCCCGACGATCCTCACCATCGAGGTTGTTTCCACCCTGCTTTGAATGATGGGATAAGCTTGGGAAAGGGCAAGGCGGAAATTGAAATTCCCAAGCATGTTCCCCACCAGATTCTTGTATTTTGCCTGGTCTGAACGCACGGCGTTGTTGAGGGCGTCGAGAACCGACTCATCCTGCAGCCATTGATTGAACTTCGCCCTGCATACTCCCTTCAGCATCGGCTTGATCTCTATATCTGCATCAGTGCCAATTCGGTCGTAAAACGTGAGCACTTTCACAAATTGCTGCATGTTGTCTGTCAGTTGGGAGTTGATCCCGTGCACCTGATTAACTAAAGGCAGATAATGGTTGGCGATTTGGGAGGTGAACCAGTCATCGCCGTTGAGGGTGCGCAGGAAGCCTGTGTAAAGGTTGTCTTTATCCAGATTGTCGTCAAGTACCATTTTTCGGTTCAGGTTGTTGTCAATTTCAGTGCGCAGGCTTACCTCGTATTGCTCGAAATACCCTTGCAGGGTGCTGAGGATACTCTGATATTGCCTGATCTGGCGATTCATCCCGGGAGCCGCGGGCTCGACAGACAGGTTCACATCCATGCTGTCGATCAGTTCAATGATCCCCGCCCTGAGCTTGGTGAACAGCGCCCCCACTTTTTCCTGGAAAGCCACAGAAAAGCGTTTTTCCACTATTTCCAGGCAGCTGTTCGAGTACTCGGTGATCTGCCGTTTGATTTCCCTGTTCATGCCGCCTATCTCACCGCTGAGGATCCTGTCATAGTATTTCTTAGCCTGTGTCTTGTAGCCTGGGAAAAACACCGGAATCTCGTCACAATCCTGGATCTTGTGCAGCAAGGAAAATAATCTGGCATCTATTTTGATTTCTGGATGCTTGGGCATCTCCACGTCTGTCATTTTTTCTTTGGCTCGCCTGGTTTCATTGACGTAGCTGTTGTAATTCACATCCATCTGGCCAAGCTTGGACTTTACCTGGTTGAGCATCTGATTCGCCACGCTGATCCCACCCGTTTCATAGTCGGCCAATATTTTGTACATCAGTGCTTCGATCTCCTGGTACATCTCCAGAAGCTGGGACTGTAAATTAGCTTGCAGTTTTTCCAGGGTGGCTCCGCTGATCCTGTCATGGACAATCAGTTCCCTCTCCGCGTGGCCTTGCTCATCCTGGATAAACCTGTCCAGCTCTTCCAACTGCTGTTGGCAGAGGGACTGCACCCTGTCCACCGAGGTATGGTCAAATCTTATCCGGGAAAGGATGTCGTCCAGCTTCGCCTGCTTGCGCGAGCGCATACCATCGATATAGCTGCTCATCAGGGAATTTGCCGCGTTGCCGTGGGATATACCGCGCATCAGATCATCAAAATTCAGCTTCCGGATGCGAAAAGTCCCGTCGGTGTTCACGTACAGGTCCGGGTTGGCAGGGTTGGATTTCAACAGGTTGGAGAGCAAATCCACAATATACTTGTAAGCCCCCCAGTTCTTCATCTTGGTGATGTTAAGGAAAATCCCCGCCAAAGAGAAGGCCGAATAATCCGAGGGATAGGTGCTTGAAACACTTACATCCTGGCCGTTCTCGGGGTCGGGCATGAGGTATTCCACTGATGCCTGGGAGCCGCAAATACTGCTGTTTACAGTCCGCGACCTTTTCTGGGCACCGAATTCAGAGTGGTCAAAGTCATAATAGAATATTTCCGACACCATCTCGAAAGGATCTGAAAAAAGGTTTTCCCTGGGAGCCTTGAAATACTCATTGGTCACCAGAAAAACATTGCTGTAAAGGGGAAGGTTGAAATCCCTGTGTTCATCGGCAGCGGTCACGAACTGGAACATGGACCTTTCCCTGCTGATTAGCGGATCCAGCTTGTTGCTGGCGTTTTGATAAAAATCCAGCTCCTGCAGGGCTGCGTAGCAATTCGCATCCCTGTATTGGTTGTCGCCCACTGATGAAAACATGTCGGACATGAAAAACACCCCGATGACCGGATAGGCCGGCCAATACGCCTTGATCATCTTGGCGAGTTCCAAAAACATTCCGCTGCCTGTTCCCCCCGCCAGGGAGCCAACGATGTAGATGGCTAGACTGTCGTCCAGATCAACACCCTCAACCTTGAACTTGACATCCAATTTTCCTATGTTATCCCTTACGGCTTGTAGTATGTTGGCAGAATGCCAGGCAAAAGCCAGCCTGCCCAGAGGCCGGATCCCCTTGGCGCCATTTTTCAGGGCTTCAAAACCCAGCGGTTTCAAGGCGTCGGTGGGGAACCAGTGCCTGATGTGGGGATAAGTGTTGATCCGGTCGTAAAATGAGCTTAGGGTGTTGCCATCGATACTGGCATCGAAAACCTCATTAATGCCATCACGGGCACTGAAGCTGATCCCTTCGCCGATGACTGCCCAGTTTTCATCGCAGATCCCGGGGCCGTCCACGTCTGTGTCGATCCACAAATAGCGTATAAAATCGTATCCATATTTGTTTTCAGAAGTGCTGAAAAACTTCCGCCGGAGACGCATAAGAACTTCTTTTCCGGAACCACCCAACCCTATGAACAGAGTCTTTTTCATGGCTGCCGTGAATAGGACCGCATCGTTATGGCCTTCATAGATCTTGGCGTTCATTTTGCTTCTCCCTTGCTTTTATTTGAAAGTATTATGATCAGATAGGCAAACCAAAGCACCACGATAAAGATGATGAATCCCAGATTGTTGGCCAGTGTGGCGGCAAAGTTAGAGAAACTGAAACCACTCAATGCCAGTAGCCCCAGCACGATGATCAGCGCTACGATAAGGCTCCAGCGCAGGCATTGGGTGGCAGCCGCGGCGAGGGGGCTCATGCCTTTGTCCAGCAGACGGGGGTAATAACTGAGCAATAGCACATAAAACCCAACCATGAAAATCAGACACAGTAGGGCCACCACGTACTTGTTGAGCAACAAGTCTCCCACTTCCTCGTCCGAACTCTCATACTCTGTTTCCATATCCTGATCCTCATAATAATCCGTGTCCTGCGCGAACATAAAGCTCACGCCAAGCAAGAGAACCAGCATCAAGATGATAAACTTATGCATCCTTCCTCCTTTTGTGGTCTATGCATATCCGGTATATTTTGTCAGTATTCCGTTCAACGATCTCCCGAACCACCTTGGGTGGGAGGTCCATCAATTTGAAATATGAATTCCTGAAATAATAAAGGTTGCTGTCCAAGATTTGGGCTGTCACGGTAGAAAGCTTTCGCTTCACTATGCAAGGTTCCAGATGTACCCTTCCGAATCTCCCGATTTCCTCCTCTGTACGTTCGTCATCTGGCTGAACCTCCACATAAAGGTACATCTTGTTGGGAGATTTGAACCAACGATAGATCAGTACTCCCAAACCCGCCAGCAGGACCAGCGTAAGCACCAGCAGCATAAAAACCCACCCGTTGTCGTACATGACCTTAATTTGGGTGCTGGGGTCTCGGGGATTATCTTCGTTTGCTACATGAAACACAATCTTGTTGTCATGGGGGTTGAAATGGGAAATTATATCCAGGCTGGAATAGATCTTGTCGTATTCATTCGCGCTATTCGTGAAGTACTTATTCCGTATAGCGGGCAGCATGTACACGCTGTTCCGGGATGTTCCCATGACCATATCGAAGGAAATCTTGCCTTTTTTGGGGATGAACATTGAAGTTAGGCGCTGGCTCAGGGAAGGAGCAGTGGGAGTTACCTCCAATTTTACCTTGAACAGCTGCTTGCCACCCTCCTCCAGCTCTTTTGGCAAGCGGGAGGGATCGATGTCAGGTTTCACCACCTTCATGTTCAGGTCGATCCCGGGGAATCCGATCCTAAAGTCCTCAATACTCACAGATGTGCCCTTTGCCAGGCCGATATAGGGATAGCGAGACTCCATCAGAATGGAAAACCGGATTGGGTAACGTTTGTCTATCTGGATCATGGGGGATGAGTTACCTCNTCCCCTGTCGCTCAATTTCAGGTAATACTTGCCTTTCTTCGAGTAAAGACTGAACTTCCCGGGATTGGGAGGGGCTTTCAACTGAAGGTGGTCGGAGTTGATTGGCCGGATATGGAACACCGTGTGCCCCGCCTCAGCCACTCGTTTGAGAAGCTGATGGTTGGCTTGTGCTGCCGCCTGGTCTGACCCAATGTTTATAAAATACACCAACAAGCCGGCGCTGCCTTTATGAAAGGGCTTGCTGCCCCGATAGGGTTTGCCTTCGAACTCCATTATTCTAGGGCTGATATCCACGCTGCTTATCTGCTGCAGGTTAGCCAACCGGTCGTAGAACTTTTTGGAATCACCTTGGGTTTGAGGCTCGTCCTCAACGTTGTCGGTGATGATCAGGTAGTTGCCTGGATCGGCATCTTGCAGGTGTTGTTCAGCCAGGGCCCCCAACAAGGTGTATTTTCCCCTGAAATTTATTCCCGTCCACAAATCCTGCAAGCTCACCTCTTTGGGGGGAAGAATTGTTTTCCCGTCATTGGATGTAAATAACAATATCCTGTAGGACTCCTCTGTCTGACCGACAATCTCTGTCACAAGCTGCGTGAGCGCACCCGTCTTTGCAAACCCTTCCATGCTACCGGACCCGTCCACAAGTACTGTTAGGCCCCAGGCGGGTATACTGAGGCCAAGCAAACAAATCAATAGTACAAAGCAAAAATGCTTCATTAAATTTTCTCCCGGGAAAATCCGAATTTACCCTGGTGGTTGATTATGGCCACCAGATGCCCCTGATCCCACAGGTATTTATGGATTAGAAAAGGTGTCTGGAATGCGGCGCTGTTGATCGAGTCCAGGTGCTGTGATAACACAAAAACTTTGGAACTATCAAAGTTGGCTGTTGAAGTGGCTCGGGCAGCAACTGAGATATGCCTGCCGTCTAGCGAAAGACAAAGACTGCGGGGTACCAGGTTCGGGATCTCCCTTCTTTTGTTTCTCACTCCATCAGTTAAACTGGTGATGTCCTTCACCTCTATTGCATTTGGATATTCCAGATAAATAAGGTCATCATTGCCAATGATCATCTTGTTGGGGCTACTGGATAATTCCACCTTATTCCAGTTTCTGGAATTATGGGCGATGGTACTCCAGCTTCCTGCCCAAAGCTGGGCTCGGTTGCCTTTTTTGATCATCGTGGCAATATGGTTACGGTTGGAGGCCGAAAGCGTCAAGTCAGGCTTATCGGTAAATGTGATCGTTTTCCGGCTCTGCTGATTACTCTCCAAGAAACAGGTCTTAAAGGCATAATCCTTATCTTCTCGTGTGGTGTAAAATAAAAGTCCCGGTTTTATTCTAAGATGCTCGATCACGCCATTCTCTGTCAGAATGACTGGCTCTGCAGAGCCGCTCCTCATAATCAAGCGCCCGCTCTCTGCGTAAGCCAGGGTGTCCTTTCCGGGATCGTAATCAAAAGCCGAGACATTACAGGACACCCTCTCCAACCCCGCGTTGTGGAACAGGGCGGCAATGCTAGTGCTGTACAGTGTTCTTGTCGGTCCTGCCAAAAAAACGATCCTTCGGGGACCGTGAAGCAGTGCCAGGATAGTATCTTTGTCGCCTATTCTCAGCACATTGCGCTTTACCATCATGTCCTGGCTGTGGATCTCGTACTCACCCCTGTCAGAAATGAATATCGTGAAAGCATCATAGGCTATGGGAAAAACGTCTCCGCAGGCGGAAAAAGAAAAATCTTTCTGCTCCTCCCAAAGGGTGTCCGCCGTAAATTCGTCATTATCCCCGAAAAGGAAGCCAGAGTGGCTCGCAAGGTCTTGGTCTGGCAACTCCTCTCCGCAGACTGGGCAGTATGATACGTTATAGCGGCAGGCATGAGGGGTGCCCATCCCCCTGCAGATATACACTACAGTGCGGCATTTTCCGCATTTTACATGGGCTTGCTGGTTGTCAAAATTATCGATTTTGCTTTCGCATTTCGGGCAATTCATCTATATAGCCACCTTATCATTCGAATAGATATCCTCTGTTGACTTTGCCGGTTTCAATAGGCAATGCCACAGAGTTTGTCCCTTGCCACGCCGCGCCGTGCTGAGCGTCCATTACATAAATTCTTACTTAACATATTAACCAAGCTTCAAACCAAAGATATGGGGAGAGACCACGCATATCCAATTTTAACGATTGGAACCATTATTCCTGATCCAAATAAGTGTCAAGAGTTTTTCTGACGATAAGAGATCCCCCCGAAAAAAACATTGACACAAAACTGTATGGCTATATCCAAGACGGATCGCCAAAGCGTCTCAACATGGCAGTTGCGGTTGCGATCACTTTGGCGTGCTGTAAAATACGGAGAAGGACAAGTAT
>JGI24711J26586_10002037_pt1 | contig 14769 bp, 18 predicted proteins | sample BioPla3DNA1_FD_26586 | JGI IMG/M metagenome (IMG submission 26586)
ACCTATATCTGTATCGATATGTAGATTTATTTACCTTCAATTGTTTTGCCCAAATATTTAAATTTAAAGTGATATGATTTACCTTTTCCTTTAGCAGAATAGTGCAGTTTTATACCGAATGGAACAGCGTTCAGATATATGATGAGTTGATTATCTTTCAGGATAACAATTTTGTTAAGTGCTGAGTTATACACATTGGTATCCTCAATATTATAATTTAGCATTCGATCTATTTCGGAGATATATGTTTTAATGTCATGAATTTGCTGACTCTGAGCAATATTTCTTTTTTCGGCAAGGTCAATTTTTTTTCTTAATTCTTCTATTTCTTCATTATAGTAATCTGTTTGTTCTTTAAGGTCGCTCTTAGTTATTATCATGTCAAGCATAAGGTCGATAGCTTTTCGCTTTTTTTTGTTAAGGATTTCGATTTGTTCATATAAGGAAGCGGTATTGATGTTTTTTTTAGCTTTTAAGTTTAGTACAAGTCTTATTTCCCTCAACATATTTTCCTTTATGCTTTTACTATTGATTTTTAAGAATTTTAGGGAATAGGCAACTGCTGAAATCAAAATTTTTTCGTTTATAGATGAATTATTACAGCCGATATTTTCACCGGAATTGTTCGTTTTGGCTTGTCCGTATTTAGTGCTTGCATAGCAACGCCATGCCTTATAAATTTCGCCATTTTTTAATTTTTTTCTACGACTTACGAATCGGTGTCCACATTCTCCGCATATTAATTTTCCGCTACACCAGTATCTGTTTGAATGTTTTGATTTCTGTTTTTTAGATGAAGAACGCCGAGCAAGCTCAAATTGAGTTTTATTCCAAGTATCACGGTCAATTATAGCCTCATGGTGGTCTTTTAAATAAATCATTTCCTCTTCGCCACGATTAAGTTTTTTGGTATGGCTCAGATAATCTGGCGTATAGGTTTTTTTTTGACAAAGGTCTCCGACATATTTTTCATTTTTAAGAACACGAAGTATAGCTGTATTTGACCAATGCTTGACGCGTTTAGGGCGGATTCCGATTTCCTCTAATTCTCTTGCAATAACATGTGTGCCTTTTCCCTCAATGAGAAATTTGTGAAATATCAGTTTTACTGTTTCAACCTCATCTGGATTAATAATAAGTTTACCATCACGCACAAAATATCCAAGTAAATCCCTACCGAAAACAACACCCTGTTCCATTCTCCTTTTTTGCCCCCATTTAACTCGTTCAGAGGTCTTACGGCTTTCCTCTTGAGCAATACTTGCCATTATGGAAAGCCTGAGTTCGCCATCTGAATCACGGGTATCGATATTATCGTTCATAAAGAAGACTCCAACACCCTTTTCCTTAAGCTTTCGTGTGTAAGAGAGTGTATCAACGGTATTTCTAGCAAAACGACTTACCTCCTTTGTAATAATAAGGTCAATATTTCCATTTAATGCATCATAAATCATACGNTTGAAGCCAGTACGCTTTTTAACTGATGTACCACTGATACCCTCATCATAATAAACCTCACACAGCGTCCACTCTTTGTGACTATCAATATAGTCAGTAAAATATTTAATCTGGCTTGCAAGAGAATTGACCTGGTCATTCTTATCAGTTGATACACGGCAATAAGCGGCTACACGAAGTTTATTTTTCATTTTGCTACTCCTTTAGATTTATGTTAAAATTAAAATATGCTTTATAATGTCCGAAGCTTTTACATATTATGCATTTTTAATAGCTCACTAAGCTGTACATCGGACAACAGACCATTCGCATAAAGTTGTTTATACATTGCAATAATAAGCTGCTCTTCAAACTTCTTTTGCTGTTGTGGCGATAGCTCAATTTTATATCCTGATGACTTTTTTTCAACCATTGTCATCTGCACCGCCCCCTGTCTTAAGCTAATATATGAGGGTATGGGTTGGCTATATGTCAATACAAACGGGAGGATTTTTTCATATACTTTGGAGCCATATGTAATTTATTTATCATATAAATATAGTGAGTTTAAATGCATAAAAGAGGGATATATTGTAATTAAAAAGATACAAAAAGATTTGTATAAATTTTAGTTCGTTAATATTGCATTAAAAACTATTGATTATTTTAGTTAATTATGATATAATTTTTATACACAAAGAATATTAGCTTGTTATAGGACAATGTGAATTTGTGTAAAAATGGCGAGGTCGTCATTTAAGAAGAAAAGTGGTGGTAGTGTGAAAAGGATAACTGTTGTTACAGGGCACTATGGGGTTGGCAAAACCAATGTATCAGTAAATTTAGCTATAAAGCTGGCGGGAAGTAGTAAAAAGGTTACTGTAGTTGATTTGGATATAGTCAATCCATATTTCCGAACGGCAGATTTTGACGACTTGTTTGAAAGCAGAAATATAGAGCTGATTAAACCCATGTATGCAAACTCAAATCTGGATATACCCGCAATAAATTTTGATTTGGAACGAATTATAAGAGAGGATAGATATATTGTAATTGATGTTGGCGGGGATGACGCAGGTGCAATAGCTTTAGGCCGTTATGCTGAGGCATTGTCTGAGTATCAATCCGATTTAGAGATGTATTATGTGATTAATTGCTTTAGATATTTGACAAGAACAGCTGATGAGGCACTGGCACTTATGTATGAGATTGAAAATGCCTCAAGGATGAAGCATACGGGAATTATAAATAACTCTAATTTAGGAAATGAAACCACTGCTTACGATATTAAAGCATCTATATCATTTGCAAAGGAAATTGCAGAAAAAGCAAGCCTTCCGATAATTTTCCACACTTATAGTAAGAACATTGATATGGATAATGGTGAGGGTTTTGAGGAANTGGATATATTTGTAAAGCCATTGTGGGAAGTATAAGTCTATTATTAAAATTCAGATTATTTACAGATATGACAGTAAGGATTATTTGTGAATGTTTATATGTTAATACGCCGAAAGGGGGAATAAAATATGGCAAAAATGGAAGTAAACTTTGAGAAATGTAAAGGTTGTGGTTTATGTACTACTTCTTGCCCTAAAAACATTGTTGTAATGCAAAAGGAGAAGAGAAATAAAAAAGGCTATTTTACTGCTGAATGTATCGATATGTCAGCTTGTATAGGTTGTGCTATGTGTGCAATGATGTGTCCTGACTGTGCGATAACAGTTGAAAAATAACAAAATAAAGGACAAGCGGTGCTTGCCATTACAAAATATACATAAAGGAGTTGTAATTTTGGAAAGAAATCTTATGAAGGGTAATGAGGCATTGGCTGAAGCTGCAATAAGAGCCGGCTGTAAATGTTTTTTTGGTTACCCTATAACACCACAAACAGAGCTGTCAGCTTATATGGCAAAGCGAATGGAAAAAGCAGGCGGAGTATTTTTACAGGCTGAATCTGAAATAGCTGCAATTAACATGGTTTTAGGTGCAGCGGCTACGGGTGTAAGAGCAATGACATCATCCTCATCACCAGGAATAAGCCTTAAATCAGAGGGTATTTCATATATTGCGGGAAGTGACCTGCCATGTGTAATTATTAATGTTCAGCGTGGTGGTCCTGGTTTGGGAGGCATTCAACCATCACAGGCTGACTACTGGCAGGCTACAAAAGCATTGGGACATGGAGATTTTCATTTGCTAGTATATGCTCCAGCATCAGTACAGGAAATGATTAATATGCTTACAAAGGCATTTGATTTGGCTGATGAATACAGAATGCCAGCTATGATTTTAGCAGATGGCCTGTTAGGTCAGATGATGGAGCCAGTTACATTCCCTGAAATAAAGGCAAATGTTGTAGAAAAGCCTTGGGCGACTAATGGCCATCAGTTTAAGCGTAAGCATAATATAGTTAATTCATTGTATTTACAACCTGATGGCTTGCAGAAAACAGTTCAGGACCGTTTTGTAAGATATGAGGATATTAAGAAAAAACATAGTGAGGCTGAGCTTTATAAAACTGAAGATGCAGATATTGTCGTAGTTGCTTATGGTGCTACAGCAAGAGTTGCAAAATCAGCAGTTAATAAGGCAAGAGAGGCTGGAATCAAGGCGGGACTTATCCGACCTATGACATTGTGGCCATTCCCAGAAAAGCAGATTGTTGAGGGAACAAAGGCTGCATCAGATGTTCTTGTTGTTGAGATGAGTATGGGACAGATGGTTGACGATGTAAAGCTTTCATTGGAATGTTCAAAGCCTGTACATTTCTTTGGCCGCACAGGAGGAGTTATTCCTAAGCCTACAGAAATTTTTGATGAGATAATAAAAATAGGGGGTGCAAAGTAATGGCAGTAGTATTTGAAAAACCAAAGGCTTTAGCAGATGTGTCAACTCATTACTGCCCAGGTTGTACTCATGGTATTATTCACAGATTAGTTGCTGAAGTTATAGATGAAATGGGAATAGAGGGCGATACAATTGGTGTATGTCCGGTAGGATGTTCTGTTATGGCATATAATTATTTCAATTGTGATATGATTGAAGCACCTCATGGAAGAGCACCGGCTGTAGCGACAGGTGCAAAGAGAGCAATGCCTGATAAATATGTTTTTACATATCAGGGTGATGGTGACCTTGCTGCAATTGGTACTGCTGAAACAGTTCATAGTGCAACCAGAGGAGAAAATATAGTTATCATATTTGTTAATAATACAACATATGGCATGACTGGTGGACAAATGGCTCCAACTACACTTCCAGGACAGGTAACTCAAACAACACCTTATGGACGAAATACGGAGACACAGGGGTATCCTATAAGAGTGTGTGAGATGTTGGCAACACTTGATGGAGTAGCTTTGGCACAAAGAGTAGCTGTTGACAGCGTTCCACATATCAGAGAGGCTAAGAAGGCTATCAGAAAAGCATTTGAAAATCAAAAGAATAAGCGTGGATTTTCAATAGTTGAAGTTTTGTCAACCTGTCCGACAAACTGGGGACTTACTCCTATTGAATCATTAACAAGACTTCGTGAGGATTGCATACCTTACTATCCTCTAGGTGTATATAAAGATATAACAGCAGAGGAGGTAGTAAAATAATGAATGAGGAAATTATACTTGCAGGCTTTGGTGGGCAGGGAATACTTTTTGCAGGAAAGGTTCTTGCGTATTGCGGTCTAATAGATGAGAAAGAGGTTTCATGGTTGCCATCATATGGACCTGAAATGCGTGGAGGAACAGCAAACTGTTCAGTATGTGTATCCGATGAGCCAATAGGTTCACCACTTGTTTTGAATCCATCATTAATGCTTGCTATGAATCTACCCTCCTATGATAAGTTTATCAATAGCGTTAAGCCAGGTGGAAAGGCCTTTATTGACAGTACAATGGTTGAGGAAAAATCGGACAGAACTGATATAGACTGCTTTTATATTTCTGCTACACAGCTTGCTACTGATAATGAACTAAACGGAATGGCAAATATAATTTTGCTTGGTAAGATGATTAAGGAAACAAGTTTGTTCAGCCTTGAAACTGTCAGAAAGGCAATGGAAAAATCAATACCACCAAGAAAAGCAAATATGCTGGATTTAAATATGAAGGCAATAGAAATAGGAATGAACTATTAAAATTTCATAGAAATAAGGCAGGATATATATCCTGCTTTATTTATACTTATTAGAAAAATTATATAAAAAAAGTTAGAGTGTTGATTTATTTATGTATTAGTTGTCGAAAATTATTGTTCGGTATTTATTAGAATAAAAAAACGAAAAAATAACTTGATTATAATCTTAATATGATATATAATTAACATATATTTAGTATATGAATGCATGTACTATTTTGAAAGGAGTAAGGATATGAAATATTCTCATGAAGTCGAGAGAATGTGTACTCTCAACAAAGGACCAAATCATGGGCCAGCACCTATTCCTGAGGAGGGAAGATGGGTTAAGGCTTATCAGATTACAGATATTTCTGGATTAACACATGGAGTAGGCTGGTGTGCACCTCAACAAGGTACTTGCAAGCTTACCTTAAATGTAAAAAAAGGTATTATTGAAGAAGCTTTAATTGAAACAGTTGGATGTTCAGGAATGACACATTCAGCAGCTATGGCTGGAGAAATTTTACCTGGAAAGACTTTGCTTGAAGCATTGAATACTGACCTTGTATGCGATGCTATAAATGTAGCTATGAGAGAGTTATTCTTGCAGATAGTTTATGGAAGAACACAAACAGCTTTCTCAGAGGACGGCTTGCCAATTGGTGCAGGTCTTGAGGATTTAGGTAAGGGCTTGCGTTCACAGGTAGGTACAATCTTCTCAACATCTGCAAAGGGTGTTCGCTATCTTGAAATGGCAGAGGGATATATCTTGAAGCTAGCTGTAGATGAAAATAACCAGGTTTGCGGTTATAAATTCTTAAGGGTTGGTAAAATGCTTGAGGATATCCGTCATGGAGTATCACCTGCAGAAGCTTATGAAAAAAATATTGGTACATATGGTCGTTATGAAGGCTATAAGCACATCGACCCAAGAGAAGAATAGGGGAGGTATATAGAATATGGCTAAATTTGAAGGTCAAGATAGAAGAATGCCTAAAATTGAGCAATGTCTTGCTGAATATGGCTTTAAGACTTTAGATGAAACTGCTGAGTTCTGTAAATCAAAAGGAATAGATGTAAATGAAATTGTTAAGGGTGTTCAACCAATAGCATTTGAGAATGCTGTTTGGGCATATACACTTGGAACTGCAATTGCGTTGAAAAAAGGTATAACAAAGGCGGCTGATGCGGCTGAGGCTATTGGAATTGGTTTGCAGGCATTCTGTATACCTGGTTCAGTTGCAGAGGAAAGACAGGTAGGTCTTGGACATGGTAATCTTGGAGCAATGCTTTTGAGAGAGGAAACAGATTGCTTCTGCTTTTTGGCTGGACATGAGTCATTTGCTGCTGCTGAGGGAGCAATTGGTATTGCAAGAACAGCTAACAAGGCTCGTAAAACTCCATTAAGAGTTATACTTAATGGTCTTGGAAAAGATGCTGCGATGATTATTTCAAGAATTAACGGCTTTACATATGTTGAAACTGAATTTGATTTTGCGACTGGTGAGTTGAAGGTTGTTAAAGAGGTACCATATTCAGATGGTGAAAAGGCTAAGGTTCGTTGCTATGGGGCAAACGATGTTCTAGAGGGCGTTGCAATCATGAAGAAGGAAAAGGTTGATGTTTCAATTACTGGTAACTCAACTAACCCAACTCGTTTCCAGCATCTAGTTGCAGGTACATATAAGAAATGGGCTATGGAGAATGGTGTTAAGTACTTCTCAGTTGCTTCAGGTGGTGGTACAGGTCGTACATTGCATCCTGATAATGTTGCAGCTGGTCCTGCTTCATATGGTTTGACTGATTCAATGGGAAGAATGCATGGAGATGCACAGTTTGCTGGATCATCTTCAGTTCCTGCGCATGTTGAGATGATGGGACTAATCGGAATGGGTAACAACCCAATGGTTGGTGCTACAGTTGCATGTGCTGTTGCGGTTGAAGAGGCTATGAAGTAAGCTTAAAATGGCTTAAATGCGTTGTTTAACGAATAATTATTAAATCCCGCTGATATTCGTGAAAATCGAATTTCGGCGGGATTTTTGTATTTTGTCCACCATTTGTCCACGGATTTTTAAGCGGTGGACAATGAGCAATAAAGCAAGTGGTATTAGATAAGTTTATTCATCTTATTTGCAAGATAAAGCGGCATATTTACAAAGTTGTCATTATGCTCATATCCAAGCTTAGAGAAACGCACAGCCTTTGCAGGTTTATGCTCCTTGAGGTAGCTTTTAAAGCTTGCAAAGGTTACACTTTCTCCTGCCTTGACCTCAATCGGAATAATATCCATTCCGTTCTGCACAATAAAGTCAATCTCATTCGTAGCAGTAGGAGCGTAATACTTCGGTTCGGTGTCATACAGCGATTTTATCTGCTGTAATACATAGTTTTCTGTCAATGCATCTTTGAACTGATAATCAGATTTGAGCAGAATCGCCTCATTGCTGATTGCTGCCATGTGTTTCATCAAGCCCACATCAAACATGAACAGCTTGAAGTGATTTAACTGCTCATACGCTTTAAGCGGATGCTCTGGCTTGCTAACATTATATATACGCAGAACCATACCTGCCGACACAAGCCACTCAATAGCCTCCTCAAACTCCCTTGCTCTTGCCCCCTCACGAACACAGCCATAGACAAATTTCTCGTTATCTTTTGAAAGCTGAGTTACAAGACTTCGGAACACCATCAGAATACGTCCGCTGTTGACTTTTCCATTGTGCTTGGAGAAGTCATTTTCATATAATTCAATCAATTCCTGTTGAATACGGGAAATTTCTGCGGGGTCTTTGTGTGTAATCCAGGACTGTATACATTCAGGCATACCGCCTATTATCAGATAATAATTATATGAATCAAGCAGTTTTTGGTGGAAAATCTCCTCAATATGCTGTCCTTTTTCAATGCTGTTATAGTAAGAATACAATCCCTCGTCCGTTGCGGCAAGGAACTCATCAAAGGTCATAGGACTGATATTCAGAAGATTTACCTTGCCCACAGGATAGGATTTAGGTTTTGCAAGCAGAGTACCAAGCAAGCTTCCTGCTGAGATAATATGATACTCGTTTGCCTTTTCGCAGAAGTATTTCAGAGAGTTCAGAGCCTCGGAGCATTCCTGTACTTCATCAAATATAATCAGATGCTTTTCAGGAAGAATCTTTTTCCCCTTGATAAGTCCCAGTAATTCAATAATTCGATGTGGATTTTTATTTGTTTCAAAGATAGATTTCAATTCGTCCTCTTCATCAAAGTTGAAATAAAATGTATCTTCATAATACAGCCTGCCGAATTCCTCCATAAGCCAGGTTTTTCCGACCTGTCTTGCACCTTTAAGCACGAGAGGCTTGCGGTCAGCACTGTTTTTCCAAGCTAATAGCTGTTCTATTGCGTTACGTTTCACATAATCACGCTCCTTATAAGTAGTATTATACCACTTTTTAAGAGATATATTAATAGTGTTTTACACATTTTTTAAAGGCTTTGAGATTTGATTTACAGATTTTTAAAAATAGGCATAATAAAGCCCGCAAGCAATGCTCACGGGAAAGTAATTTGAAATATGTATGTGTTAAAATACAAATGAAAAGCAACGTTGTCTGCGCTGCGTTGTTAATGCGTTAAGCGCAATCCTTTTCGTTCATTGTCTTTACTTCGTATGGATTGGTTAAATCCATACCTTCGTATTTCCTAAGAAACGTTTCAAGCGCTTCGGCACGAACCTTTTTGCTGCCGAGTTTGAGAGCAGGCAGCTTGTTGGCATTGATAAGTTCATAAACATAAGATTTGTTAGTGTGCAGAAGCTTTGCAACCTCTGATACCGTATATAATATGACTTTGTTTTCCATGTTATTATTCCTCCTCTTTCTTAAATATTGAATTTAATACTGCATTTCCCTTGGCATCCATATCTTTTGTGAGATGCTGATAGACCTGCATTGTTATCTGCACATTCTTGTGTCCCAAACGCTGCTGTACATATTTTACACTTGCTCCTGCCGAGAGCAGCATGGAGCAATGCGTATGACGCAAAGAATGAAAAGTAAAATTTATTCCAAGCTCCTCATGAATAACATGGGAAGTATGCTGCATTATACGAGGCTGAATAAATTCTCCGCATTCCCTGATGTTTACAAAATCGATTTTAGTACCATCTTGCGCTTGATTAACTTTCTTTTTCATGTCATCGACATAGTTGACAACTTGAAATTCCGCATATTTCTGTTTGTTCTCTTCATGTTCTTTTTTGAGATTTTGCAGAAAATCCACAAGTTCATCGTCGATAGTTATTGTTCTTGATGAACCATATTTCGGCGGTGTTATATACCAATATGATTCGTCTGATTTCCCATAAAGCTTTTCATGCCACTGGACTTGCTTGTTGACTGTCAATTCCTTTTTCTCAAAATCTATACAATCCCATGTTATTGCGAATGCCTCGCCAAGACGAAGTCCACATTTATATCCCAAAAGGAGTGGAAGGTAGGCAGATGAGGATTGAGGAAACCTGATAAAAATTCTTTCCATATCAATTTCACTGATTAAAAAGTGCTCTGCTGACCTGCTGGGCTTTTCAGGGATTGCTCTTGCGCTGGGGAGCTTAACATAAATCATAGGACTATATTGTATAAACTGCAACGGCTGAACTGCATAGCTCATGCAACTTGAAAGTATTCCTTTTACGACCGATAAAGTATTGCGACTTAATCCTTCGTTAAACTTGTCATTTACAAAATTCTGTAATACAGCTGCATTCAGATTTTTCAGCTTGTAGTTTCCGAGGACAGGCTTTATGTATAAACGTATCTTCTTTTCGTAATTTGTTACAGTAGTTGCTTTGTGATTTGTTTTGCAATAAGTATCAAGCCAAAGGTCGAGATAGTCTGCAAAACTGATTTCCGAAGGCGTAAAAGTAAAACCAGTCAAATTATACTCATTGAGAGCCTTTGTTCCCGCTTCAAGAGCTTCTGCTTTGGTCTTGAAACCCGACTTGCTCTTGTATTGACGCTTTCCATTCACCGAAGCAACCTGAAATCTGTATTCCCATTTTGTACCACGCTTACGAGTTACTAATTCTGCCAAAAAGTTCCTCCTTTCAAAAAACAAACACATAAAATGAATCAGGCGTTAAAACTCAATTTCTATAACAAAAAATCTTACTCCGTCGTCGTTGTTTTTTAACATATTGATTTCTGTGTATAATCTTTCAACAAAAAATGTGAGTAATTTTCCGAAATTGACCTCATCCGTCAAAAGTTTGTTTATCAGAATATTAATTGCAGCGGCATTAAGACGCATACCCTTTAACTCACACGATGCTGCCATAGTTTCAATCGTTCTAAATACAATTTCAATTCTGTCTTCCATTCAAACCCTCCCTCTTATCGATATGACACTTAACGCTGATTTTGCTATCCTCCTTGTCATAGAAATAGCACTTGTTATAAATGATATTGTCAATCTTAGATTTGTCGCCGTGGCTAAAATCAGGTCTATTAAAATAACGATTCAAGAAATTGTGTTTGCTGACCTCGTTTTTGAATTCTATTTCGCAGTCGATTATCTCTGCGCATTCATATCTATTTGTAATAGTGATACTATAAGATTTTCCTCTGTATTCTATAATCATTTAGTTCCTCCTCTCTTTAAAAAATAACTTCTTCAGGATTACAACCGAACGCCTCATACAATGATGTGTCTTCCTGATAATGATTTTCAGGCGGTGTTGTGTAATCTGCAAAAAGCACAATAGCCTGCGTGTCATTGATATCATTGTATCTGCAACAGGAAAGATACATATTATCAAGCTGCACAAATTCTTCGTATTCTTTAATTTCCTTAATGAAACGTTTTTTATCATAACTACTTAAGAAGATTAGTATACACTGAATTTCATTCTGGCTTTGATGCCAGTCAAATTTGCTAATTTCGACTGAAAATTGAGTGTTGTCAATATATAGTGTTTTTTCCATGGTAATATCCTCCTTTATTAGTTGCACGCAGCATAACTGCGAAAAATTTGAAAATACCTATTGTCATCGTACTTTTTGACATAAGAAAGATGAACCTCAAGCCTGTCTTCGTTGTTATCAGTATGCTTAAAGCGATAAAGGAGTCTTAAAGGCAACTGCTGGTGCTGATGTTTGAAAATAAAAAAATTGTTTTGTAGAATGCTGTATTTAACCGTATCGTCATTATAAATGTGTTCAAAGCTTGTGCCCGTTTTTTGATATTGTTCGATTTTCGCAACAAGCCTATCAACCCCCTTCTTGATAGCCCTCATCTCTTCAATTTTGGTCTTTTTGAAGTTTTTGCTTATGTATACAATTTCCATTTACATTCTCCTTTCTTAATTCTATGTTTTGGTATATGTTACTTTTTAATTATAAGCGAAACAATGTTAAACTTGTTTCGCTCACAAATCTACACTACACCATACAGCATTATTTGTTCTATAATTTGGTATATGTATATTATATCATGGAATTTTGTTTTTGTCAATACCTTTTTGGTAATCTTTCTGAATCTTTTGGAAGAAAATATAAATCATCAATTTCTCTTGCGAAATTAAATGCACATTTGATAGCAATAGAATGACCGTCGCTCTTATTCTTTAAATAATATCTCTTAAAATCAATAATGTTAATAGCAGGCATATTCAGTTTGCGGCACTCTTCATATAATTCCTGTACAGAAGGGGTTGCACCTAATTTTTGTACAAGCTTATCGAAATTTGCGGGTACTTTTCCGTAGCGTTTCGGTTTTTCTGATACGTGATTTTCGGTTTCTTCTTTCTCAAGCATCATAAGGTATCTGTCAGATTTTTCATATTCATCACATAACTGATAAAATTTACGGCGAGATACGTAGAATAGGTTATTCGCAACCGCTGTTTCCAGAGAAATAAAGTAATTTTCGTATGCCCAGTAAACCTTTTCAAAGTCCTCAAGAAAGACCTGCGTTGATGTGGTTTTTCTGCCTGCGTTTGGTTTTAACTGTATTGTTTTTAACTGGTTGCAGATAAAATCAATCTCTTCGAAACTTTTATTTATTGGACAAAAGGAAAAGTCTGTTGTTGCAAAATCTGACACTCCATTCTCTTTTGTTCTGTCTGGTAAAAGCAACCCAATCCCTTTCTCCGCAATTCTAAGATAATTCTTGATAACCTCGTCTGTTGTAAATCCCAAGGCTTCTATGCGCGATACGAAAATTGTATCACCGTAACTAAACTCCTCGAGAATTTTATTTAACTTTTTGCGGTTGCGATATGACCCTGTTATTACATCAATGTGTATATCCTCAATCGCAATAAAATAGTTGTGAATTTCACTTTCAAGTTCAATGTATGCTTTTGTGTTCTTTACTGCCCTCTCATCTTTCAACGAAATATTGACACAAGAAATACACCCATATGCAGCGAATTTGTTCACGATGCACACCTCCTACCAAATGATAGAGTTCTCTATACATTATAGCACTGATAGGTCAAAAAGTCAAGCAATTTAAAATGTGCAAATGTGTATTTATATTGCAAACTATTTCTATTAATCCCTTATTTCAAAAAAGTTGTATTATAAAATGCACAAATGCACAATAAGAAATTAAGCGGCTAATCTGTAATCTTTAATCACATTACGCACTGTTTTGCCTTCAACGGTGCCTGACATTGCGAAAATTTCTCTTTTCTTCAGTTCTTCAATAAACTTTTGCTTGCTGTCAGTCGCGTAGCCATTGTTGTTACACCAGATAATATATAACTTGTAAAGTTCTTTAATTGCAATTACAATACCTTCCTCAGGCTCGAGACATTCTTCAATAAACCTTGTGAGCTTGTCTGATTCCTTATTATAATTATCTGTGCTTTCAATAACAGCTTTTGGCTTATCAAGTCCTTCTGTTCTGTAACTTCTGAGTCCCTCCAAGCACCAGTTAAATATACCGCTAAGGTTGTCACTGCTAATAAGTCTATCTTTAAGGTGTTTGTCCTGCTCAGAGGCGGTGAAATGCCTTGTGAACTCAATTACACTTATTCTGTCACTTTTGAAAAGCGTATCATCCAAAACCCTCGGCAGATGATTTGTATTTATAAATAAGGTAAACTGAGGCGTAAACTCAAATGAATTTGCATACAAAAATCTTGCTGTTATAGTATCTCTTCCTGTGATAGTCTTTAAAAATGCAACATCAAATGCCATTCCCTGTGGTGGCTCGCTAATGCTAACAAAACGACAACCTGCTAACCTTGCTAAATCCTCATTAGCCGCACCGTTTCTTTTGTTTCTTTGAAGCTGGAGGATTTCAGGCTGGGCATTTTTGGCATAGCCGCCTGTTCCACCCAACAGATATGATATTGTAGACACAAAAGTTGATTTTCCATTTCTTGTACTTGGTCCATACAGAACAAATGCTTGCTCCAGATTGCATTCACCAGATATTGCATAGCCAATTACCTTCTGAATGTAGTGTATTTTTTCAATTTCATTACAGAAAATTTCACTTAAAAATTTCTCCCAGATATCTGATTTTGCATCTGGATTGTAAATTACATTTGCGATTTTTGTTATGTAATCTTCGGAGCGGTGTTCACGAAATTCAAATGTTTTCAAATCTAACGTACCGTTTTTGCAGTTGAAAAGCTCAATTTTCCTATCAAATTCACCTGCTGATATATAGCTGTTTGACGCAGCATCTCTTATTAAAATATCACGCTTTGTTTTGCTTCCATAACGTTTATAATAATCATAATAGTTTTTTCTGTCTGCATTATTTATAATTTCGTCAACGTAAATCATTAACAAATCATAAAACTCTTTAGCAAGCGTACTGATGTACATAGCACCTGAATCTACTTCCCAAAAACTTCCGTTATAGAAAAACCATTCTTTGTGAGTAGTATTATATACTATCTCATCCTTAAATAATTCCGCAAAAAGTTCAGATGTACCCCTATCGCTGTAATCCGTCGTTTCAGGTTTTAATTCTCTAAGTTTTTTAATTTTATCTTCTTTAGTCAATTTTACTTCCTTTCTCTTGCATTCATAACAAATATATGCTATAATACAAGTAAAATCAATATTTAATTTTTCTTTGTACGCTTAGCTGTCTCAATCAGTTAAGCGTTATTTTTTTACAATCAATCCAACCACTCCTTCTGTTGATTTCTAAACCTTAAATCGGCTTGCATAGTTATTGTACACAGGTAGTATCGTTTTT
>JGI24711J26586_10002039_pt1 | contig 14752 bp, 10 predicted proteins | sample BioPla3DNA1_FD_26586 | JGI IMG/M metagenome (IMG submission 26586)
TAGAAGACAGAAATAATAACAACGATAACATGAAAAAGGTATTTTTGACAATGGGAGCGATCGTAATGATGACAGCTTGTACACAGACACCCAAGAACCCGTTCCTCACGGAATGGGANACCCCTTACGGTATTCCGCCGTTCGAGACGATCACGCTTGCGGATTACATCCCGGCAGTGAAGGCCGGAATCGAAGAACAAAAGCAGGAACTGGAGGCGATCCTGAACAATCCGGACGCGCCGACATTCGAGAACACCGTAGCTACCTACGAATTGTCCGGCATGACCCTGTCCAAAGTCAGCGCCGTTCTCTTCAATTTGGTTGAAACCGAAGGGAATGACGAGATGAACAAAGTCGTGGAAGAAGCCACGGCCCTGCTCACGGAACATAGGGACAACATCTCGATGAACAAAGATTTCTTCGCGAAGATCAAAGCGGTATATGACGGGGACCAGAGCGGCCTCACCCGGGAACAGCAGATGGTGCTCAAAAAGCTCTATGAGAGTTTTACCCGCAACGGGGTTGCCCTCGACGAGGTTTCCCAAACTCGCATGAAAGAGATCAACCAGGCCATCGCCGCTGCGCAGCAGAAGTTCGGCAACAACTTGCTGGCTGAAAACAACGCCTTCAACGATAGGTTCGGCATCCCGGTTTCTTCCTATTCGACGGAGATGACTACCTGCACCGACCGCGCGCGTCGAGAAGAAATGTTCAAAGCTTATTCTTCCCGCGGCAACAACGGCAATGAATACGACAACAAGGCACTTTGCCTGGAAATCCTGAAACTCCGCGCCGAGCGGGCGAAGATGCTCGGCTTCCCGACCTTCGCTGCCTATCAGCTGGACAACAAGATGGCGCATGATCCGCAGACCGTGAACACCTTCCTCGGCAAGATCATCGGTCCCGCCGTAGCCCGTGCCAAGGAAGAGGTCTATGACATGCAGAAACTGATGGACCGCGACATCGCAGCCGGTCTTTTGCCCGCGGGTTCGAAGATCGAACCTTGGGATTGGTTCTACTATTCCGAGAAAGTCCGCAAAGAGAAATATGCTTTGGACGAAGAAGAAACGAAGCCTTATTTTCGGATGGAGAACGTGCGCAAGGGTGTTTTCGAGGCAGCGCATAAACTATACGGCATCAATGTAGAGCCGCTTTCGGACGTTCCGCTCTACAATCCCGCCGTCGAAACGTTCAAGGTGACGGATGCGGACGGCAGCCTGATCGGCATCTTCTCGACCGATTATTTCCCGCGCAGCACGAAGCGAGGCGGGGCCTGGATGACCAATTTCCGCGAGCAGTATGTCGATGCTGACGGCAAGGATGTTCGTCCCATCGTCATCAATGTCGGGAATATGTCGGCTCCGACAGATTCCCTTCCCGCCCTCTTTACCATTGACGAAGTGCAGACGGTGTTCCACGAATTCGGACACGCTTTGCACGGACTGCTTTCCAAGTGTACCTATCCTTCCGTCAGCGGAACGAGCGTAACGCGTGACTTCGTTGAAACCTTCTCACAATTCAACGAGAACTGGGCCTTCCAGAAGGAAATCCTGGACAAATACGCTACGCATTACAAGACCGGGGAAGTAATCCCGGAGGCGTTGGTGGAGAAGATTCGCAACTCGTTGCAATTCAACCAGGGATTTGCGACCGCCGAACTTTGCGCCGCATCTATTTTGGACATGAAGTGGCATGAACTTACAGAGGAAGACCTGGCGAAACTCTCCGAAGGAGATCAGGCTTCCAATGTCGCCGCCTTCGAGCAGAAGATCTGCGCGGACATGGGACTGATCACCGAGATCATCCCGCGCTACCGCACGACCTATTTCAACCACATTTTCAACAGCGGCTACAGCGCCGGCTATTACAGCTACCTCTGGGCCGAAGTGCTGGACAAAGATGCGTTTGAATATTTTGAACAGCAGGGCCTTTTCAATCCGGAAGTGTCTATGAACTTCCGCCGGACCTTCCTCGAGAAGGGAGGCAGCGAAGAACCTATGACACTCTACCGGCAGTTCCGCGGCGCCGATCCGGATCCCGGCGCGCTGCTCCGCGCCCGCGGTCTGGAATAGGAATGGACGGGAAACATTTTTTATTATATTTGCTGCAAGAAATGTTATTGTTTTTTGAAACAATATGACCATGAAAAAATTACTGACAACTGTTCTCGCAGGCGTTCTGATGCTTTGCGGAACCCATGCGTACGCGCAGATTTCTGTTGGGGGCGGCTTCACCCATTCGATTTTCATCGGACCTGAGAGGACGTTCGGCGTCAATTATTCAGGTTTCTACCTGGGCGCCTCCTACGACGTCGCTTTCGCGGAGTTGGAAGGNCTGACGTTCGAACCGGGTGGCTACTATTATTATTTCAAGCACAACAATGACAAGCCCATTCCGGACATGTTCATGCATTTTCTTGAGATTCCCTTGTATTTCAAGTATACGTTTCCGCTGGTGGATGATTTCTCGATCGCCGCGATCACCGGTCCCCGGGTGAATTTGGGCTTTGCCGGAAACACCTTCAGAAAAGGGGTGGAGATTGGCGATATCTCGACCGGAGACGGTGTCCGAGCCTTCGATATTTCGTGGGGAATCGGCACGGCGGTCACCTATTCGAACTCCATCCAACTGAGGCTCCTGTATGACCTCGGCATGGTATACAGTTTCAGGGACACGAAGATGTACCGGAATCAGATTTCGGTCGGCCTTGCCTTCATCTTCCAGTAGTCTGTTACGGAATATAGCTCCCCAGGCACGTCATCGCGCCGTCGGGAAGCAGGGCGACGGATTCGGAAGTCGCCGGTATGAGCACGGTCTCCCCTTGACGAATCGGGAGGCTGTGTTTTTTTCCGCTCGCTTCCGAGTCGATCAGCGTTCCGCCTCCGTCCACGCACATCACGACAAAGAAGGAATCCAGCCCGGAGAGATCTTTGCGGAACGGAAGGTCCAGGTCGAACAGGGTAGTCGTGAAATACGGGCAGGCCACCAGTAGGGTCTCTTCGTTTCTGACCCGGGAATATTCTTCTTTGTAGGAGGGATAGACCCGGTAGTCGATGGCCTCCTTGGCTTCTTTGATGTGCAGTTCGCGCGGTTTTCCGTCCAGTCCGAGCCGTCCGTAATCGTAGATGCGGTAGGTTAGATCGGAAGTCTGTTGGATTTCCGCGAGGAAGGATCCGGCTCCGATGGCGTGAATGCGACCGGCCGGCAGGAAGAAAACGTCTCCGGGCGCGATTTCATATGTTGCGAGCGCCTCTGTGATCGTCTGGTCCCGGACGCAGGCTTCATATTCTTCAGGGGTGATGCTCCGGGAAAGGCCGCTCAACAGGCGGGCGCCGGGATCCGCGCCGATGACATACCACATTTCCGTCTTCCCTTTCATGCCCGGGTGTGTACGGGCGGCGAGGGTATCATCGGGGTGCACTTGGATGGACAGGTCCGTCTTGGCATCGATGAATTTAATGAGCAGGGGGAACTCGGTTCCGGTCTTGGCGAAGACGCTCCCGCCGACCAGGGCGGGACCTTGTTCTTGCATCAACTCGGCTAGGGTCTTGCCGGCAAGGGGGCCGTTGGCAACAACGGATACATGTCCTTCGACTGCCGAGATTTCCCAACTTTCTCCGATCCTGCGGGGGGTTGCGGCAGGGTCGCGGGGAAGCCCTTTGAAGGATTCGATTTTTTCTCCGCCCCAGAGCATGGTCCGGAGCCAGGGGATGAATTTGAGGGGATACATACTATCGGTCAAGTTCGGAGAGGGCAAATGCATAGGCACCCAGGGAGATCGCCTTGCTGGCCCCGATTTTAGAACGCATCACGCCGACCCGCTTTTGAGGATCGTACATCACTTCCCGTCGGCTCCCATAGACTGACAATTTGCGGGCATCTCCACGGGCGAATTCCGCGAATTCCGCTTCGTCATCCAAGTTGTAGACCTTCATCTGGACCCGGTTGATCGTATCTCCGGAGATGGTGCGGATGGTGCTCCGCATGGTCTTGAGAATCCCCGGCATGATGTATTGATAACTGTTCATCACCCCGCCCCCGATCACGATCAGCCCGTCGATCAAGGTTACAGCGATCGCCATGGCCTCGCCGGCCGTTTCGCCCAGCAGGGAGAAAGCCTTTTGCGCAGCCTCCACATCGCCGGGATGTTGTCCATTCGCGATTTGAGCGATGTGGATCGGTTCCAGGGTGTCGTCTTCGATTCCGGAAAGTTGGCGGTAAACCCGCTTGACGGCCCGGATGGAGGCGCTGTCCTCAATGATGTATCCCGGCAAGGTCGGATTGGGCAGACAGAAGGTCTCCACGCAGGAATTGTCGCCTCGATTGAGCCGCCCGTTGATGACCGTCCCGATGCCGAGTCCCGTTCCGAGCGTATAGCCGATCAGGTTACGGTAACGCTTTGCGCTTCCAACGGCTTCAAGACGGGCGTTTACTTCCGGAAGGGCTCCTCCGAGCGCTTCTCCGTAGGCATAAAGGTCTCCGTCGTTGTTGATGAAGACCGGAATGCCGAACTTCTCCTGCAGGAAGGGCCCCAGCGCTACCCCGTCCCGGAAGGAGGGGAAGTTGGGAAGATAGCCTCCGATGATGCCGTTCGGATAGTCCGCAGGCCCCGGAAACGCGAAACTGATGGCTGCCGGTTCCGCCTCTCCGGCGGCTTTGAGTGATGCTTCAATCCGGGTAAAGCCTTCCACGAGGGTCTGCAGACACTCATCCAGGACGGCTGCGCGGGAGGGCAAGGTCAGCGGTTCCCCGAGATATTCCCCGGATTTCATCGCGCCGAAGACCATATTGGTTCCGCCGGCATCGAGGGTCAGCACGATTCTGCTGTCGTTTTTCAGATCTGCCATGGTATTTTTTTCTAGGCTGCTGAAGCCTGGTCTTGTTCAGATCTGTAAAATTACGAAAATTTTCCGGACGAGAGGCTATTCTTGCCGGGTATGAAAGTAGAAATGACACTACAAAGCTTATTAGAAATGAAAATGTTATTGGTGTTAGTATTATGAGTAAAGTAACCAATATTTTAGTCAAATATGAACAGAGCGGTTGTTTTTTGGGAAAGAGATGTCGAATCGGCGGCGCGAAAGGAAAATAGCGACTATTCGAGAATAACTTCGTATATGTTTCTTGATGAGGAACAAAAAGGGGTTCATCCGCCGAATTTCGTCTTTGCAAAGATGTAAATATGCCGGTTTCGCACCATACGATGTCCCTGAATATTCGTACCTTTGCAGGTGAATCAACAGGCAAGTTATGAGCAAGAGCAAGCGCCGTCAAGGTGGCGGCCGAAAAAGCGGCAGGCAAATCCTGCGGGACAGCAAATTTGGTTCACGCAAGGAAAGGCCGGCCAAAAAACCGCGTCTGCAGGTAACGGGCAAGGTCCAGATGGCCCGTGAAGGATACGTATTCGTGGTGATTGCAGACGATCCGGACAATGATGTGTTCGTGAAGGCCTCCAAAACCCGGGGCGCGTTGAACGGAGACCGGGTCAAGGTGGTGGTGACGCGCGAAAAAGGCGGGAAAGGAAACGACAAGCGCCGGGAAGGTGAAATCATAGAAATCATCGAAAGAAGCAGCAAACCTTTCGTAGGTGTGCTTCACATCGTGGGCGCCCAGGCCTGGGTGCTGATGCAATCCCGGAATATGCCTTACGACATCTCGGTCCCGATTCCCGAAGATCAGGATCCGAACAAACTGAAAGGAATGAAGGTCGCTGCCGTGATTGACGGCTGGGATCGGGGAGAACCGAACCCGAAGGGTCATATCGTGGACATCCTCGGCGAACCCGGAGCCAATGACACGGAGATGCATGCGATTCTGGCCGAATACGGCCTTCCGTACCGGTTCGAACCGGCCGTCGAACAGGCGGCCGACGCCATCTCGGAAGGGATCACGCCCAAGGATCTGAAAAATCGTCGCGACTGCCGCGGCACCTTGACCTTCACCATCGACCCCGCCGACGCCAAGGACTTTGATGATGCCTTGTCCTTCAAGAAACTGGACAACGGCAATTACGAGGTCGGCGTGCACATCGCAGACGTATCCCATTATGTGAAGCCCGGTTCGTTGGTGGACAAAGAAGCGCAGGAACGGGGNACCTCGGTCTATCTGGTGGACCGGACGGTTCCGATGCTCCCCGAGAAACTATCCAACAAGCTGTGTTCCCTGCGCCCCGGCGAAGACAAACTGACCTTCTCTACGATTTTTGAACTCACTCCGAAGGCGAAGATCGTCAGTCGCTGGTTCGGGCGAACCGTGATCCGTTCCGACTACCGGTTCGCTTATGAAACCGCGCAGCAGATCATCGACAACGGCGCCGAAGCCATGAACATGGAACTTCGGGGCGGGACGGACGGAAAGGCGCCGCAGAAGGATCCGAAGATCGGTTCCGAGGCGGGGATTCTGGAAGGAACCTTGATTCCGGCTGAGCAAAAAGAAGCGATTCTGGCGCTGAACGACCTGGCCGCCCTCCTGCGCAAGGAGCGCTTCTCCCACGGGGCTATCAGTTTCGAACGCCCCGAAATGAAGGTGGAGGTGGATGAGGCGGGGCGGCCGATCAATGTCTACGAAACGGTTTCCAAGGAGGCCAATTGGTTGATCGAAGAGTTCATGCTGCTGGCCAACCGGTCCGTCGCCGAATTCATCGCCACATCCGGTAAAATGGGCGGCAAGGCAGACAAGCATGCGAAGACATTTGTCTACCGCGTGCACGGCGAGCCCAATTCCGAAAAAATCGCCGGACTGGCTGAATTCGCCGGTAATTTCGGCTACAAGATGGGACCTACCGGCAGCGGTCGGGAGGTGGCTCGTTCGTTGAATGCCCTGTTGGACGAGTCCAAGGACAAGCCGGAATCCGATGCCTTCCAGATGATCGCCCTCCGCGCGATGGCAAAGGCCATCTACACCACCGACAACATCGGCCATTACGGCTTGGCTTTCAGGTTTTACACCCACTTTACCTCTCCCATTCGCCGCTATCCCGATTTGATGGTCCATCGGTTGCTTGCCATGTACCTCGATCACGCTGATAGCCAAAACAAGGTCTATTTCGAAGAGCAGTGCCAGTATACTTCCGAAAGGGAGGTGATCGCCGCCAACGCGGAACGCGACAGCATCAAGTACAAGCTCGTGGAATATATGCAGGACAAGATCGGACAGGAGTTTGAGGGCAACATCTCAGGACTGACCGAGTGGGGCATATATGTGGAAGTCCATCCTACGATGATCGAGGGCATGGTGCCCCTGCGTGACATCAAATCTGATTTCTATGAGTTTGACGAAGCGCAATACCGGATCGTCGGCAGGCGCACCGGCATCGTCTACCGCCTGGGCGATCGCGTGAAGATCCGCGTCAAGGCAACCAATCTGGAGCAGAAACTGCTGGACTACGAACTCATCGAAACCGGTCTGGAAAACCGGATCAAGGAGGATCGCGAAGCGAAAGAAGAGTGGGAGCGGTCCAAGCATGACCGCTACCACGCTCGACAGCGTGGCGGCCGCAACCGGCGTTAAGCCCCTGCCTTTCTCTTCCCGGGTGTCCCTACTGCCTCTCTTCCCGGGTGTCCCTACTGCCTCTCTTCCCGGTGCTGCTTTTGAATGTAGCACCGGGAATGCTTTTCATTGAGTTAATATATTCATAATGAATATGTTGATGTCCGATACATCATGCCCGCTACTTCACCCAAAAGCAGCACCGGGCAAGGAGGGCATTATAGAGCATTATAGAGCCATTATATGGTGGGCCCCAGGGGGTCAGCATCGTGCGCGGGAAAAGCGGTGCCGGAAATATTCACAAAAAGAGAAATTTCATAAAGAAACCGAAAGAATTTTTCTCCATACCCCCACAACGCATCGCTTCCGGTTAGAATATTCATTTATTTTGCAAAAAAGGGGGGGGGAGGATGAAAGAGAAGTTTTGCCATGCGTTCTCGGACGGGACGGCGTTGAAGGACAGAATCCTGTTTCCGTCGAATGAATATTTCCGGCTGGGAATGAATGACATTCCCATCCTCGCAGCTCTGTTCGGCGTGGTGGTGATCGGTTTCTGTCTAATGGAGTCCCATGTCCATTTTGTGCTGTTCGGAACGGTTGACAACTGCCGGTTGTTCATTGCCAGATTCAAGCAGCGGGCGGCATTCAGGCTGAAGAATTACGATGATTATCGGAAAGCGATGAGAAGGGTGAATGTGCAGGTGAAGCCTTTGAAGGACTTGGAAAATGTGAAAGACTGTCTGGCTTACGTGCTCAGAAATCCGGTTGTGGCAGGACTGGTGTACAGCCCGAATCAGTATCCTTGGTGTTCGGCCGGAGTGTATTTCAATCACCATCAAGATCTTGCAGGGAAAAAGATCGCCACGTTCAGCAGGCTTGCATTGCGGAAAATCTTGAAAACCCACAGCATTCCCGATCCGGATCTCATTCTCGACAGGGAGGGCTTCATCAAGATGGCTGGGTATATAAATTACCGGTTTGTCAACAACTTGTTCGGCACGCCAGGCCGCTTGAACTTCTATCTCAACAAGAAAGTAGAGAGCCTCTTCGATTCGGAAATCGCGGCGGACCGGAAAGAAATGAAATTCACCATCGCATCGATGAGGCGCGAAGCCCGGAAGCTGGCGAACGAGTCGTTCGGGAAGGACGACATCCCCAAATTGTCCATGGAAGAGCGGTTCCGGCTGGCAGGAATCCTGAAGGAAACGCTGCATATCTCTGCAAAAAAAGCGGCTCGCGTGCTCGAGATGTTGCCCGGACCGATCGCTGAATATTTTTCTGCGATCGAAAGGAAGCGCTTCCAAGAAGTGGAAGACTTCTGATCGTCCATTGCTATTCTCGCGCCCGCAGTTGTTTCCGCCGTTCTGTGGTTTCTGCTTCGGAGTTGCCCGGTGCTGCTTTTGAGTGGAGTACCGGGAAGGGCGAATATTGTGTTAATATATTCATTATGAATATGTTGACTTCCGACACGCTATGCCCGCTGCTCCACTCAAAAGCAGCACCGGGCAAGGGGGAGGGGGAGGGCGGCATTGAGGGGACACCCGCCGATGCAACGGTGCCCGGCGGATCAAACCTGCCCTTGCCGAGTGCCTGGCGGATCAAACCCCGCTCTGCACTGGGTGCCCGGCGGATCAGTAGCTGATGAGGGGTTTCCCGAGGGCTTCGCGGAGCTGATCGTCGTAGCGGAGGCGGACTTGGATGCCGGCTTCTTGGAAGTAGTACCGGACAGCGATTTCTTCCTCGATGAAGGGGATGATCTCGTTCTTCTTGAGATTCAAGAAGGTTTCCTTGTCCATTTCCAATGCTTTCTGCAGGGCGTCCAGTTCCCCGGACATATTGTCCGTGAGTCCGTCCTTCTCCAGTTCCCGCTTCATCTGATCGAAGAGGGTGCGGGCGGAGGAGCGGTAGTCGAACTCTTTGGTTTTGGCGAACGCTACAAAATCCGCATATTCAGCATCCGAGAAGAAGAATTCCTGTCCTGCCGTTTTTCGCGCGGCAAGTTCCGCATCTGTAAGCGGCCGTCCGCCCACGATCGGCTTGATTTCGGGATGCTCCCGGACATAGGTCAGCGCATACTGGTCGACGATGCCGTTCATGACGAGGGAATAGGTCAGGCGGCTGTAGTCGCGTCCTTTGACGACGAAATCCGGGGTAATTCCGCCTCCGTCCCGGACGGTCCGCCCATGCGCCGTCTTGAATTCGTGGGTCAGGGAGTCGGGAATATGCCCGACGCTCCCGTCTTCGTTGCGGCGCGCGTAGTCGATGGCCTGCACGCAGCGACCGGAAGGGGTGTAGTATTTGGCGGTGGTGATCTTCAACTGGCCGTTGTACGGAAGCGGACGAATGGTCTGGACAAGCCCCTTTCCGAAAGTCCTTTCCCCCATGACCGTGGCGCGATCCATGTCCTGAAGGGCCCCCGAAACGATTTCTGACGCGGAAGCAGAACCGGAATCCACCAGCACGACGATCGGAATCTTCATGTCGAGGGGCTCCGTGTCGGTTCTCATTTCGGAACTGGAACCGTTGGCGATTCCCTTTTGAGAAACGACCAGTGAACCCTTCGGAACGAACATGCCCACGATGTTCACAGCTTCGTCGAGGAGTCCGCCTCCGTTGCCCCGGAGGTCCAGCACCAACTTCTTCATGCCCTGTGCTTTCAGCCGGAGAAAGGCGTTTTTGACATCGGTGGATACATTGTCCGTGAAGCCTGTCTGCAAGATGTACCCCGTGGTGTCGTTCAGCATGCCGACGTATTCAACGTCCGGAAGATGGATCCGTTCCCGGACGATGGGGACATCGACCGTGTCTTTCGATCGGAGTTTCAGCACCTGCAGCGTAACGGTCGTACCGGGTTTCCCCCGCATCTTATCCGAGCCTTCCTGGCTGGTCAGCCCGTGGGTGGAAAGGCCGTCGATGGCGAGGATTTCGTCTCCGCAGACGAGCCCGGCTTTGGCGGCGGGCGATCCGGCATAGGGCTCCGTGATGATGACATTCCCCTCTTTATCCGGCTTGTAAATCACGGCTCCCACGCCGCCGTAGGTCCTGTTGATCATCATCTGGAGGTCTTCGTTCTCCTCTTCCGGAATATAGACCGTGTACGGATCCAGATCCCGCAGCATGGCGTCAATACCGACCCGTTCGATCCGGTCGATCGGAAGAGAATCCACATAGGAGCGGTTGAGCTCCTTGAGGAGGGCGTTGTGGATCTCCGTCCATTTGCCGAGTTTAAAAGCGCTTGACTGGGCCGAGGCCCCGGTGGCGATGGCCATGGCCAGGATGGCCGCTATGAGGTGTTTGATTTTCATATGCTTCTTGTTCGTTCGGATGACTTGTCGGCGCAACAGCCATGCCAAATAACAAAGGTAAGAATTTTCTATATTTGCAACATGAAAATCGTGTTTGCAACGGCCAACAAAGGTAAATTGCGCGAAGCGCAGGAAATTCTCGGCGAAGGCTTCGAACTGTTGACTCCCACTGATCTGGGAATCATGGAGGACATTCCCGAAACGGGGGAAACGCTGGAAGAAAACTCGCTTCAAAAAGTTGTCTATATTCATTCACGCACAGGCTGTGACTGCTTTGCCGACGACACCGGTCTGGAGGTGGACATTCTGGGCGGGGGCCCCGGCGTGCATACTGCCCGTTACGCGGGCTCGTCGAAGGATTTCGACGACAACATGGACAAACTGCTTCAGGAGATGAGTCATGCCGAAAACGAGGCCTCAATGGCACGGGAATACGGTATCGCGACCCCGCATGCGACTCGTCGCGCGCGTTTCCGCAGTGTCGTCACCTTGATTCTGCGCGATCAGGTTCATGTCTTTGAAGGAACGATGGAGGGAAAGATCGCTCTGCGGAAATCCGGGAACGGAGGCTTCGGCTACGATCCGGTTTTTGTGCCCGACGAATATCCCGGTCTGACTGCCGCCGACATCTCGGAAGAGCAGAAAAACGAGATTTCCCATCGCGGCAAGGCCCTCCGCGCCATGGCTGCCTGGCTGCGGGAGCACGTATCTTGAAAGAGGATAAATCCTCCTGATTCCCGTCGTGAGTTTACCCATAGTGATTGTAAAGATGCAGCTTACATAAATCTTGCTGAAACTGTCTGGCTTGTACTGAATATTTTCGTATTTTCATATCTTGTGATCATCAAAAGTCAAACAAGCGGAAAAATAAAAAAATGATGTGGAAAAAGACAAAGCGATTTTCGCAGATCGTTGCTTGCACGATGTTATTTTGTGCATCGGTTCAGGGGCGGCAAAAAGACGTTCCATGGAATCATGGACGACTGGTCGTCTCTGAAGAGAATCGATATCTGAAGCATGAGGACAGCACCCCGTTTTTTTGGCTGGGTGATACGGGGTGGCTTTTGCCTGAACGCTTGAACCGCGATGAAGCAGTATTCTATTTGCGTACATGTGAGGAGGCGGGGTTCAATGTAGTTCAAGTTCAGACCATCAATGGCGTACCGGCCATGAACTGCTACGGGAAACGCTCCATGACCGAGATGTTTGAGATGGAATCGGAGGGGCAAACTGAAACGTATGGTTATTGGGATCATATGGACTATATCGTTCGAACTGCAGAACAGCATGGCATTTACATTGGCATGGTGTGTATTTGGGGAGGCTTGGTCAAGAATGGGAAGATGGATGTGGCGCAAGCGAAGATTTACGGTGAGTTTCTTGCGAGACGATACGGATCATCTCCCAACATCATCTGGATCATCGGGGGCGATGTGCAGGGCGATGTCAAGACGGAAGTCTGGGAAATGCTGGCTTGCACGATAAAAAGCATCGATAGGAACCATCTGATGACTTTCCATCCTTTTGGAAGAACAACGTCTGCGACTTGGTTTAACAATGCAGAATGGCTGGATTTTAATATGTTCCAAAGCGGGCACAGGCGCTACGGGCAATCCCGGTCCGGCGAGTTGAGTGCGCCGATGAAAGATAATGCGGAAGAAGATAATTGGCGGTACGTGGAATATTGCTTGTCAATGTCTCCGATGAAGCCGGTCATCGATGCTGAACCCAGCTATGAACAAATCCCGCAAGGGCTTCACGATCCTACGGAAAAACGCTGGGAGGCCTCCGACGTCCGTCGTTACGCTTACTGGTCCGTTTTCTCGGGTGCTTTCGGGCATACTTATGGAAACAACAGCATCATGCAGTTTTATCGTCCCGGAATCCAGCCTGCTTACGGTGCGAAGAAGCCGTGGTGGGAAGCGTTGAAGGATCCCGGGTACAATCAAATGAAGTATCTCAAGCGATTAATGCTTTTATTTCCTTTTTTTGAGCGCGTTCCGGACCAAACGTTGATTGTCGGTGCAAACGGTGAAAGATATGATCGGGTCATCGCAACGCGAGGCGTCGACTACTTGCTTGCATACAACCACACAGGAATTCGGATGCGGATCGATTTGACCAAGATTTCGGGAGACAGGAAGCATGCGTGGTGGTATGACCCCAGTAACGGGCATTTGGAATATTTGGGACTGTACCGAAACGGGGAAGCAGTCTTTGAATATGGTGGCTGGAAAAAAGGGGAGTCAGACCGCGTCTTGATCGTCGTAGATTCAACAAGACATTATCTGGATCCTTCGTGGACTGAAATTCCTGCGTTATGATCACCAAAGCGGAACTGATCGTACTGAACTACACCAAATTCAGTGAAAACTCCCTCGTCCTGCACACGCTGAGCGAGGAATACGGGAGGAGGGGCTTTCTTGTGCGTGTCAGCCCGAAATCATCGATGGCCCGCTTCCTGCCCCTGAATATTTTGGAAGCGGAGATCACGGAGAATCCGAAATCCGACCTCTGGTACGCCCGCAATTTCGTGACCCGGACCCCGTTGACGGGGATTCGGGAGAATATTCACAAAAACACCATGACGCTTTTCCTGAGCGAAGTCCTCTACCGTGTGATCAAGGATGGAACGAACGAAGAAGGGCTCTCGGAGTGGCTGAAACGGGAGATCCTGACGCTGAACGCATTGAAAAGCGACTTCTCGAATTTCCACCTGCTGTTTCTGCTGGACCTCTGTTCCGTGTTGGGTTTCGATCCCGACAGAGAAGGACTGGCGCCCTTCGCCGGAAAGCAACTCAAGCCCATGAACGCCCTGTTGACCCTTCCGTTTGAAGCGGCGCTGTTGCTGCCGCTTACCGGTGCCGCGCGCAACGAGTTGGCCGAATCCATTCTGAAATACATCGAGCACCACACCGAATCCGCCGTCAACGTCCGCTCTCTGGCTGTTTTGCGGGAGCTGTACCGGTAAAAGAATTGCGAATTGCCGAATAATCTATATCTTTGTATACCATAACACTAAGAACTAACACATAAACTAACACACAATTCCTTATGGAAGAATCAGTAAGAATTCTCAAACGAAAGAAGGCTGTTGCCATCCTGGCGATCGCTTTCCTGCTGTTGTGCCCCGGTACGGGAGCCTCGGCAGCTGATCCCGCTTCAGGCGGATCAGCCGCAGCGGCCGCACAGCAGAATGTAGACATCCGCGGACGGGTGGTCGACCAGAACGGTCTGCCCGTCATCGGTGCAAGCGTGTTTCAGGCAGGAACCCGCAACGGAGCCGTTACGGATGTGGATGGCTATTTCTCGATCAGCGTTCCCGCCGGCGCGGCTCTGCAGGTAGAATGCATGGGCTACAAGGGCGTGAGCGTCCAAGCCTCCAACGGCATGGTTGTTTCGCTGTCCGAAGACGCGCAACTCCTCTCCGAGGTCGTGGTTGTCGGCTACGGTACGCAGCGCAGGGCGGACATCACGGGCTCCGTCGCATCAGTCGATGTCGGGAAAACACTGGAAAGCCGTCCGATCGCGGACGTGGGTCGCGGTCTGCAGGGTGCAGTACCGGGCATGAACGTCCGGATCCCGACCGGTGAAATCGGTTCCGACCCGATCATCAAGATCCGTGGTCAGATCGGTTCCATCAGCGGCGGCAGCGCCCCGCTTATTCTGCTCGACAATGTCGAAATCCCCAGTATTCAGCTGGTGAATCCGAATGACATCGAGTCCATTACCGTACTCAAAGACGCTGCGTCCGCTTCCATTTACGGATCCAAGGCGGCCTTCGGCGTAATCCTCATTACCACGAAGACCGGGGCGCAGGCAACCAGGCTGCAGGTTTCTTATTCCAACAACTTCTCCTGGCAGAATCCCGCCAAGCCGATTGAAATCGGAGGGATCGAAGCGCTTCAGTACACCTACGACTCGCACGTGAACCGGCAGTCTCCGATGCCGGCGGGCGG
>JGI24711J26586_10002040_pt1 | contig 14752 bp, 17 predicted proteins | sample BioPla3DNA1_FD_26586 | JGI IMG/M metagenome (IMG submission 26586)
GCGGGGGTTATGCCTGCCACAACGGAACCGGCGGCTTTGAAGGTGTCGCGCCTGCGGCGGGCCTCGACCGTGTATGCGATTTTCGCGCCGCTGTTCTGGCTGGCGGGTGTTTTGGATGCGATTTTCTTTTTCCTGCCTGACCACCACATTGTGTTGCGCGCGCGCCGCCGCATGTTGTGGGTGCCGCGGGTGACTCCGCGTTTGCGGGATGGCCGGAGCATTGCGGAAGCCGCGCTCGGCTCCAAAATCGGCACCGCGGTAGAATAGGACGGCGGCGCGGACGCGCCTTATCGCAGCAGCGAAAGAATCAGGGGCAGCAACAGCAGTCCCAACAGCAGCGCGACAATCCACACGAGATTCCGTTGCAACGGTCCGCGCCCCGGAAATAGATAGCCGCAAATGGGGCAAATGTTTTCATTCGCGGCAACCTCGGTTGCGCAACCGGGGCATTCGCGGGTTCCAAAACTCTTGTGCGGATTAATTTTCATTCGGTGAGTGAACGTATCACGATTGCGGGGGTGTTTCCAGTTTCGCGGCGCGGGGTTTCATTCGATGTGCGCTTGCGTCATCCAAGGTGGGCGGGTATGCTCATCCCCCATGAAACAGGTAACTTCCATCACGGTGAGGACATACGAATGTGACTCGTATGGCCACGTTAATCATGCCGTGTTTGTGAACTATTTGGAGCACGCGCGGCTGCAATACATGCGCGCCGTCGGATATGATTACAACGGGCTGATTCAGGCCGGATATTTTACCGTCATCGCCCGTCTTGAAATTGACTATAAAGCGCCTGCCTATGCGGATGATGAATTGCAGATTGAAAGCGAACCCGTGAGCTTGCGTCGCATCACGGGTGTGGTGCAGCAGACCATTCGACGCGGCGAGACGGTGATTGCCATCGCGAAGGTGCAATGGTGCGTGGTGAATCGCGAGGGGCAGCCGGCGCGTCCGCCGGAAGCCTTTGATTTGAGGAGGCTGGCGTGAACAAGGCCCAGCTCCGCGCCAACGCGCGTCGTCAACCCGTTTCCGCGAAGAAAGCCGACGCTGTTCAGCGTCGTCTTTTATCCGAAGATTGGTGGCCCGCCGCTTTTCGGGTGGGGCTGTATTGCGCGACCGCTACGGAGCCTGCGACGGATTTGCTCATGCGCGATTTATTGTCCCGCCGGGCGCAGGTGGCCGTTCCCAAGGCGCGCCGGACGGGTTATGGCTGGTGCGAGGTGGACGACGAAACGCAATGGCAGAACGGTCCCCATGATATTTTGGAGCCTGTTCAGTCGCGCTGGGTGTCGGCGGACGCCTTGCGTGTGATTGTTGTGCCGGGCGTGGCGTTTGACCTGCAGGGCGGGCGGTTGGGGCACGGTGGCGGCCATTACGACCGCTTGCTGCAACATACCGGAGCTTTGCTGGTTGGCATGACGTTTGAAANCCGACTGGTGGCGGCGGTGCCGCAGGCATCACACGATGTGCGCATGGATGTCATCGTGACCGAAAAACGCATCCGCCATGCCGCTGGCGCCGAGCAAAAAATGGCGCGGTTGCTGGCTGGATGGAACGCAACGGACGGGGAAGAGTGGAGGGGAACATGAAGATTCTGATGATTGGCGATATTGTGGGGCGGCCGGGGCGGATGGCCATGGCGCGCATTGCCACGCGTTACAAGGCGGAGGGCCGCGCGGATGCGGTGATTGCGAATGCCGAAAACAGCGCCGCCGGCCGCGGAATCACGGCCGAGCTGGCCGAAGAATTATTCGCCGGCGGCGCCGACGCGCTGACTATGGGCGATCACGTCTGGGACCAAAAGGATTCGGTGGCGTATTATGATCGCGAGCCGCGAATTATTCGCGCGTTGAACCTGCCGCCGGGATGCCCCGGCCGTGGCGCGACGACCATCCAGACGCCCAAGGGCGAGGTGACTATTGTGCAACTGATGGGCCGGACGTTCATGAACAGCACGGTGGATTGCCCGTTTCGCACGATTGATGACTGGCTGAAAAAGAATGTCCGCTCCGGCCAGATGATTCTCGTGGACATGCATGCGGAGGCCACCAGCGAAAAAGTGGCGATGGGCAAGTTTCTCGATGGCCGCGTTGCCGCTGTGCTGGGCACCCATACGCACATTCAGACGGCCGACGAAACCGTCACGCCCAAAGGCACGGCTTACATGACCGATTTGGGGATGACCGGCCCCTGTGATTCCATCATCGGGCGGACGACCGACAGCATCCTGACGCGCTTCATCACGGGCATGCCGACCAAATTTGAGATTGCCTCGGACGATGTGCGCTTGCACGGCGCGTTGCTTACGCTGGACCCGGCCACCGGCCGCGCGCTGAAAATCAAGCGGATTGAGGAAATCCTATCCAAGCCGGAGCGATGAAGCGGATTCTGGTCATCAAGCTCAGTTCCCTCGGCGATTTGGCGCACGCGCTGCCGGCGGTTCGCGCGCTGAAAGCGCGCACCGGCGCAACCATAGATTGGGCGGTGCAGCCCGAATATGCCGCTTTGATTGGCTGTTGCCCGGATGTCGAACGCATCATCCCGTTCCCACGCCGAAATATGCTCCGCGGCTTTGGGGCTTTTGCGCGTTTGTTGCGCGCTGAACATTACGATTTGGTGGTGGATTTCCAAGGGCTTTTGAAAAGCGCCGTGGTGGCGCGTCTGGCGCACACCGATTGGCGAGTTGGTCCGGCGTGGGCACGCGAAGGCGCGCGCTGGTTTTATGATGCCCAGGCCGACGCCGCGCCCGGCCCGCGTGGACACGCGGCGGATGAATTGCTGGCGCTGGTGGATTTGGTTGCGCCGGGGGAGGGCGAGGGGCCGCCGCCCGAAATTCAGTTGAATATCCCGGAAGCGGCGCACGCGGGTGGCCCCGGGCCGCATGTGGCTTTTGCGCCTTTTTCGCGCTGGACGACCAAAAATTGGCCGCTGGAACGATTCGCGGAGTTGGGGCGTCGGCTGTCGGCTGAAATGGGCTGCCAAATCAGGATTATCGGGGGGGCGGCGGATGTCGCGGATGGCGAGCGGCTGGCCCAGCAAATTGGCGGACGCGCGCGCAATCTGTGCGGCAAGACGGATTTGGTTGGCCTGTGTTCGTTGCTGAAAAGCATGGATTTGCTGGTTTCCGTGGATTCGGGTCCGTTGCATTGGGCCGACGCGATGGGTGTGCCTTTGGTGGCCATCTACGGCGCGACGGATCCCGCGCGGACGGGGCCATACCATCAACCGCAGCATGTAGTTGCCAAGGAGGGGTTGGATTGTCGCCCGTGCCATTCGCGGCAATGCAGCCGGGAAGATATGGCCTGCCTGCACACGCTGGATGTGGAGGCGGTCTGGCAAGCCGCGCTGGCGCAACTGTAAGCAAGGATTGACGCAACCCTCACGGCGGAATAAAAAAGTTTAACAGGAGAAAACGAGACGATGAGTACATTCGGCAAAGTGTTGGTGACTGGCGGCAGTGGTTTTTTGGGAATCAATCTGATTCGGCATTTATTGGAGCAGGGCGTCACGGAGATACGTTCGCTGGACGTGGCGGAATTTTCATATCCCGAACGCGACCGCGTGGAAATTATTCACGGGGATATTCGCGATGAGGAGCTCGTGGCCCGCAGCATGGAGGGCGTGCGCTGGGTGATTCATACCGCGGCGGCCTTGCCGTTGTATTCGCCGGAGGACATTTACAGCACGGACGTGGACGGCACGCGCATTTTGCTGGCGGCCGCGCAAAAGGCCGGAGTGGAGCGCTTTGTCATGATTTCCAGCACGGCGGTTTATGGCATTCCAGACCATCATCCCTTGCTGGAAACCGATGAAATGTGCGGGGTGGGGCCCTACGGCGAGGCCAAGATTGAGGCCGAACTGGAATGTCTGAAAGCTCGCGAAAAAGGGCTTTGTGTGCCGATTATTCGCCCGAAATCTTTCATTGGCCCGGAGCGGCTCGGCGTCTTTGCGCTTTTGTATGACTGGGCCTACACCGGCCACGGTTTTCCAATGATTGGCAATGGCAAGAACCGTTATCAATTGCTGGATGTGGCCGACCTTTGCGATGCCATTTGGCTCACGCTGACCCTGCCGAAAGAAACGGTCAATGACACCTTCAACATTGGCGCCAAGGAATTCACCACTATGCGCGAGGATTATCAGGCGGTGCTGGATGCCGCCGGCCATGGCAAGAAAATCCGGGGATTCCCCGCCGCGCCGATGATTTGGACACTGCGTTTTCTGGAGCTGTTGAAGCTTTCGCCGCTGTATAAATGGGTGTACGAAACCGCCAGCAAGGATTCATTTGTCAGCATCGAAAAAGCGGAGCGTGTTCTGGGTTACAAGCCGCGCTATTCCAATAAAGACGCGCTTGTGCGCAATTATCGCTGGTATGTGGAGCATCTTGACCAATTTCAGAATGCCAGCGGCGTTTCCCATCGCGTGCCGTGGAAGCAGGGCATTTTGCGCCTTGCGAAGGTGTTCTTCTGATGCGTCCGCGAGAGCCAGCCAAGGTGGAGATTCATTGTCCGGCCTGCGGGCGCGACGCCTGGCTGACGCGCAAGGCGCAATATGATGGCTTTACCAAAGTCGGCGAAATCGTCGCTTGCGCCCTGTGCGGACATTTGTTCGATAGCGAAGCGGACATCCCGTACAAAAACAGCCGCACGCCGAAGGTTTTTACCGAGGCGGACAGGCCCCGCCCGGTTCAGATTTTTAACGAAGATGAAAAAGGCAAGATGTGCCGTTATTGCGCGGAATATGTGGTGAATCCGTTTGTTCAGCGTTGTGCATTGCATCAGCGCGAAGTTGAAGCCACGGATACCTGCCCGCACTTTCGTCCCAAGCCGCCGCCGGAAGAAGAAACCGACGGCTTGTCGCTTGGGCCGCTGTAGCGGTTGGGCGTGAGGGATTGAACGTGCCTTTTTTAGCTTGCGAGACGAGCGGGGGAGGGCCATTCTGAAGACATGGAAACTCTTTTAACAGTAATGGGCTGGCTGGCCGTCGCGGCCTTGGCGTGGTTTTTGTATGACTTTGTGCGGAAATTCTTCGCCAAGCGGATGCCGCGCGAACGCACCGAAAACGTCAACAAAGATATGTATTAAGCGCGGAGCGGACGCAAAACCGCGCGTGCCCGGCAAGATTTTTAGCAATTTTCAGACAGGCGTGTGGGTGGTGGGGTTACTGGCCCAAGCGCCTGTCGTGGCCGTTACCAGCCGCCGATTTCGAGGAGGGTGGGTTCGTCCACTTCGGTGCCGGTTTCGCTGAGCTGGGTGGTCAGGCGGTATCCGACGCCGTCGCTTTGAATGTGAATGGCGCCGTCGGTGTCGGTGGCGAGATTGAGGGCCGTTGGGAGGGCGTCTTCCGCGGCGCGGCGGGTGAGTCCATGGATTTTACGCGCGACTTTGTATAGCAGCGGTTCCACCGGGCGGGGGTTGCCGAATTCAAAGACAACGGCCTCGGCTTCGGTTGCCTTGAGGAGCTTGCCCGTGATGTTGGCAAGTTGCTGGGGCATGGCATCGGGGAGTCCAATCTTGACGGTTTCCAGACCGGCGGTGCCGTGGTGGGGCGCAACAACCACCTGAGCCTTCAGTTTTTCCGGCGGAGTGTTGGCAAGGAATTCTTGTTGCTGGGCCAGCGTCAGGTCGGAGGTGACCAGCATGACGAAGTCGCCGAACTGGATGCGGACGGAGAGCGGCGTTTGGGTGTCGCCCTCGCGTGGGCCAAGGGCTTCCATGATGAAGGGTTTGCCGTCGCATTCAGTTTGATAAATGATGTCGCCGGCGGTGAGCATGCGCGGGGTGATGGTGGTGCCGGAGATGCGGTGCTTGATGCGGTTGGGGGAGCGCTCGTCCAGGATGCTGGCGAGCGGTTCCTTGGCCAGAACCGGGGCGACTGCGGCGGGATAGTCGCAATGTTTCACATCCATCGCGGTGAAGACGGTTTCGATGCCGCCGCTGTGCTCGGCGGCCGGGGAGGTGATGACAAGGCTTTCGAGGGAGCGGATTTGCTTGGCGAAGATTTGAGGGAGGATGGTGCGTTCGGCGTCAATGCGGGTGGTGGGACTGGTGACAAAATTGCCGCTGTCAATCAGGATGGTGCGGCGGTCGGGGGTGTTGACCATGATGCCGGAAGCGTAGCCCACGGATAGCACGCTGATTTCCAGTTCGCCTTCGGGACGCATTTGGGCTTGTTCGTGCTGGCAGCCCCAGCCGATGCCCAGAAGCAGCACGGCCAGCGAGCCACAGGCGATGATGCGGCGCGAGGACGAGGCGCGTCGCCAGAATGGGCGGACCACCCGGAACCAGAGTGGACGCCAGTAGGCGAAGACGGCCACGGCGGCGAAGTACACGCCCAGATCATACACGGTGGGCTTGGTCATGAAGGGATAAATGAACCAGCGGGAGAAGTAATGGCCAATCAGCAGGAAGCCAATGGAGAAAATCCAGTTGGCGGCGCTGAGGAAAAGGGCGATGTAAATGCCGATGCCGGGGATGAGGCCCGTGAGTCCGGCGAGCATGGAAAGCTGCAGCACAACGCCCACGAGGGGAATGGCTATCAGGTTGGCATAAGCGCCGGCGACGGGCCAGCGGAAGAAATAGAAGGGCGAGAGCGGAACCATCATGCCGATTTGGATGCCGAACTGGGCGGCAATAAATCCGGCAATTCCCGGCGGGAGGTTGGCCAAACCGTAATCGCGCAGCGGGGTGAAGCCCATGCGCGTCAGCATGCGCGAAAGTGCGAATAAAACAACGCCAAGCACGGTGTAGAAGACCCAGAAGCGGAGGGTCGTGACAAACAGCCAGTGGCGCGCAAAGGCCCATGTGAGCACGGTGAGCAGAATGACGAGAACGGCGAAATCGTTGCCCTTCAGCCGCTTGAACAGGTCGAAGAATGGCTGCGTCAAGATGGCCAGTGAGAGGATGGCGCCGAAAGAAAGGGTGAAGGATGGGTCAATGGCCATCGCGGGATTTTGCAGTAAAATAATGATGGCCGCGATGGGTACGCCGAGCAGGGCGGACGATCGGATGCTTTCGCTCATGTAGCCCCACGTCAGCAGGAACAGCGAGTTCATGATGACCGCGCGAAGGGTGGAGGGGCGCGCGCCGGTGATGATGGCAAAGATGACCAGCGCAAAGATAATGAAGGGCACATAGACTTTTTTCGACACCTTCACCATGGCGAAGATGCCCATGAACATGACCGTGATGATGGTGACATGCAGACCGGAGACGGCGAGAACGTGATTGATGCCGGAGTAGCGGAATTCGTCGGCAATCAGGCGGTCGGTATGTTTGCCCAGCGGAATGGGCGGCGGTACCGGCGTGTTTTTATACATGTCATTGGCCATGGAAACGGTATTTTGCATGCCGTAGCGCAGGCCGAGCGTGAGCGCGCCGTGGAAAGCGGCGTTTGGCTGGGGCGTGGTTTGCTTGATTACACGCACGATTTCATCGCGAAGGTAGAGGGAGAATTCGACAAGTCCATTGCCTGTGCGGGGCCGGTCGGCGTCTTGCGGAAGAATGACCTGAATGGGAGCGGGGGCTTCCGCGTCACGCGGGACTTGCAAGCGAATCTGTCCGCCGATGTTGTAGCTTTCCAAGTAGTTGGCCTGATCGAAGCCCGCCTTGTTGGAGGAATGCGGTGCGGAAACCAGCTCGCCGGTCAGGGCGATGTCATATCCATAGGCATCGGAGGACGCGAGGACCTCGTAGCCCGGCGTGGCCGGGTCCATTGTGACGCGGATGTTTTGTCGGGCAATTTTGAAATACGGGCCATCGGGTTGATATTGGATGTACTCAGGTTGCACCGACAGAATGGTCTTGAACGAATAGACCCACGGGTCGGAGTTGATGCGGCCCAGAACGCTCACAGGCACCACCACGCGCCCCGAGCGCGCGAAGAGGCTCACCGTGTTTTGCGGTTGCAAAATCCGGAGATGAACGGGAGCCGTGGGCGTGTTCAGCGCTTCCACACGCTCAATGGATGTGAACGGCTTTTGAATGAGGATTTCCGTGTTGGCCGGTGTTCCCGCCGGAATGGTGATTTCGCCGCTGTCTTGCTTCAAATTATATTGGCTGAATGCCCAGCGGCCATCCTCGTTCAGGATGGGCAAATTGTTTTCATCGCGAATGGGCTGGAGGGCTTCCAGTTTCCCGACCACGCGCAGGCGGACATCTTCCGTGACGGCGGCCTGAGTCTTGAGCTTGAGGAACGAGGTAGTGGACATGGCCCGCCGTTCTTTCCATGCCTGCCCCTGGGCCGTGTGAGTCCACGTGCCCAGCAACGTGTCCGGCGATTGGATGAAGGCAATGTAGCGGGTGTATCCGAACACCATGCCCGTCAACAGCAACAGCACCCAAAGCGTGACTTGGGTGCGATCGGCGGGCGCACCGCCGTACAGACTGAGTTCGGCGTCGGCGGCGGGGCGGGCGCGTTGGGACACCAGTATAAATGCGCCGATGGTGATGGCCGCCAGCGCAAGCGTCGCCGCCCAGAGCCAGCCGAGGGCATCGGGGCCTGCGGTGTACCGCATGGCGAGGCCGATACCGGTAATAAAAAGGTAGCAAAAGGTGATGAGTTTGTTGCGTGTCATGGCGGGCCTCGCGATTTAGGGTTGCGCAGCAGCGCGCGTGGCCGCTGGGATGGAATTGGGTTCTACGGACGGGGCGGGCTGATAGGGGGGCATACCGGGCAGGACAATGTCAGGATAGTATTCGCGATTGGACTGCCAAATGGGATTTTCCTGCGGGGTGCCGTTGGCAATGGCCAGAAAAGCCTGACGGTAGTGAGGATTGAACGCCGTAACTGCAATGCCGAAGAGTATGGCAAAGGCCAGCATTCTGGCAATTTTAGAGGCACCTTGTTCCATGATTTATCTCCGCTTAACTAATTGGGTCAGGATATGGTTCCAGATGAAGGTTGGCAATCGTTTCTTTTCCGAATCGGTGGCGCAAATCATTTTCCAACCGTGTGGCGATGTCGTGCGCCTCGCGCAGGGGGAGGTCCGCCGGCAGGCGAATATGCAGGTCAATGACGGGCGTCCGACCCACCATGCGGGTGCGCAACTCATGCGGTTCGCTGATGCCGGGGATGGCCTGAGCCATCGCGATGATTTCCGCGCACACTTCCGGGGCGAGGCTTTGGTCCGTCAGGAAACCGATTTGCTCGCGAATAATTTGCCAAGCGACCCGAATCAGGAAAATGCTGACAAACAGTGCCGCTATCGGGTCTAAAATGAGCCAGTCGTCGCCGAAATAAGCCGCCGCGCCCACGCCGAGAGATGAGGCCAGCGCTGAAAAGGCGTCCGAGCGGTGATGCCACGCGTTGGCCACCAACGACGAGCTGCCTGTCGCACGCGCCACTTTCATGGTGGCCTGATAGAGCCATTCCTTGATGAAGAAGGAAAGAAAAGCCGTCCAAAAGGCAAAGGTTGAAGGTCGGGGGATGGGCACGCCGTGAATGGCACCGAAAATACGCTGAATGGCGGAGCCGGCAATTCGCAGCGCCACATAAGCCAAAACCACCCCGATAATCGCCGCGGCGAGGGTTTCATACTTGCCGTGGCCGTAGGCGTGATCCTCATCGGAAGGCTTGGCGGTGAAGCGCAAGCCCACAAGCACAGCGATGTCGGTGGCGAAGTCGGACAGCGAATGAATCGCATCGGCAATCAACGCCTGTGAACGCCCGAAAATGCCCGCCGCGAACTTGGCCCCCGTCAACACGATGTTGATAACAATGGAAACGAACGTGATTTTGCGTTCCGGGGACATGCGGGGGGAGGTCATGGCTTGCTCGCTTCAGAGGTGTCTTTATCGGCTGGAGCGGCGGGGGCAGGGGAATTGCCTGAAGCGTCCGGATGTTCTTTTGACGCCGGTTTGGGTGGCGCCAGGAGCATGTAAACAAATAAAAACGGCAGGCAGGGAACGTAGTAAAGAATGCCATCCTGAGAGCGCATGGTCTCGCCGGTGGTGAATTGCATCAGCCAGACCAGATACGCAACAAACCCTATCGTGTTGACAATCACGATGACGCGTTTGATAGCTGAAGTCATATTCCGGTCAATATATCTTTTTCAGAGGGCCGATGGCAATCGTTTAGGTTGGAGAGAGCAGAGGTCCGAGAGCAGAGGTCAGGAAACAGCCGGAGGAAGAGAAGTCAGAGCAGAGTTCAGGGAGACAGCCGAACAGCTTTTGCGCTCAGCGAGCGCGGCTACCGTGCGGCCATAAAAAACGCCGCCCGGGGGGCCGGGCGGCGGGTGGCTTCAAGGCGTGGGCCGATTAGCGCTTTGCTTTTTTGACGGCTTTCTTCGCGGTTTTCTTGGCGGCTTTCACCACTTTCTTCGTCGTGGCCTTGGCTTTGCCAGCGACCTTCTTGACCGCCTTCTTGGCCTTGGTGGCCTTCTTGATGGGCGGCAAACCGGAGACGTCCAGCACGCGCTCCATGGGATAGTTCATCAGTTCGCTCAGAGTGCCAACCACGTCTTCCATGCGGTTGGTCAGAATCATGGCGGCGATGACAAACGGCTTGTAGCCCGCTTCCTTGTAGGTCGGGATGCGGTATTTCTCAAACACGTTGGCCGAGACTTCGCCCGCCTTGCAGGATACATCGGTGATGTCCGCCGGCAGGCAGTGCATGTAAAGGGCCTCGCCGCCCCTGGTCAGCTTCATCTTGGCTTCGTCGCATTCCCAGTCCATGTGGCTGGCGTTTTCCTTCAGGCAGGATTTTTCCAGCGCCTTGAGGCCGGCCTGATCGTTCTTTTCCAGCAGAACGGTGCGCTTCTTCATCACGTCGAAGGAGGCCCAGGACTTGGGATAAACGATGTCGGCATCCGCGAAGGCCGCTTCCATGGTATCCACCTGCGTGAATGAGCCGCCGGATTCCTTGGCCTGCTTGCGCGCCAGTTCGACCACCTCGGGCATCAGGTCATAGCCCTTGGGGTGCGCCAGCGAGACGTTCATACCGAAGCGGGTCATCAACCCGATGACACCTTGCGGCACGGAAAGGGGCTTGCCATACGACGGGCTGTAGGCCCATGTCATGGCGATTTTCTTGCCGCGCAAGTTTTCGAGCGAGCCGAAATACTCTTGCAACCAGGCCAGGTCGGCCATGCATTGCGTGGGGTGGTCAATGTCGCACTGGAGATTGATGACGCCCGGGCGTTGCGGGAGGACACCCTTGGCATAGCCTTCATCGAGGGCCTCGGCGACTTCCTTCATGTAGGTGTGTCCCTTGCCAATATAGATGTCATCGCGAATGCCGATGACCTGTGAGAGGAAGGAAATCATATTGGCGGTTTCGCGCACGGTTTCCCCGTGGGCAATTTGCGACTTCTCTTCGTCGAGGTCCTGCACGGCCAAGCCCAGCAGATTGCTTGCCGACGCAAACGAGAAGCGCGTGCGGGTGGAATTGTCGCGGAAATTGGAAATGGCCAATCCGCTATCAAAAATCCGCAACGATACATTATTTTCATAAAGCTGTTTCATCAACGCCGCTGTCTGCAGGATCAGCTTGAGTTCTGGAATGGTTTTGTCCCATGTCAGCAGGAAATCCTTGCCGTAAAGGCTGGCGTTTAATTTGGCGATGTCTTGAAGCAACTTCGTTTCGTTCATATTACTCCTGTGTTTTCGAATGTTGTTAGTGAACAGTTCGGCGGGATTGTACCCGGATGAATCGGCGAATAGCAAGGGAAAGATTTACGCCCCCGCAAACGCGCGAATTGCCCCTTATAGCCGCTCCAAATCGGCGTTTTCGCGCAGTTGAATCAAGGCCGCAATTTTGGGCACATACATGCGGGTTTCGGCGGGGAGATAGGCTTGAATATCGGCGAAAGATTTGCCGCCGTGGGCGCGCAGGGTTTTCGACAGCCGCCCCTCACCGCAATTATAGGCCGCCAGAGCCAGCGGCCAGTTGCCGAAACGCCCGTGCAAATACTTGAGATACTTTGCCGCTGCCGCCCCGTTTTTCTTCGCGTCCAGCCGTTCATCTTGGGGCGTCAGGCTCAGGCCGAACTGCTGCGCGGTGGCCGGTATGAATTGGTATAGCCCGACCGCGCCTGCCGGGCTGCGCGCCGCCGGATTGAANCTCGATTCTGCCTCGGCCTGCCACACCAGTTGCGGCGGCACCCCTTCGGCCTGAAAAATACGCTTCAAGTCAGGCACCAAGGCCGCGGCTCGCGCCGGCGGCGGACGATTCGCCAGCTTGCGCATCCAGACATCCTTGCTCTCGATATAGCGATTCTGAGCCGCGACCGTGTCTGGCGTTGGCGCGGGTGGGGACGGCGCCGGAGGTTGCGGCGCTTGCGGCGGCGGGGGGGCGGGGGGCGGTGGCTGGAGCGGCGGTTTGGGAGCTGGCGTTGGTGCCGGCGTTGGTTGTGGTGGCAACGGACGGGGCGGGGGAGGAGTCGGCGCGGGAGGCACGCGGGGCGGGGGAGGAGTCGGCGCGGGAGGCGTCGGGCGAATGACCCGATCCGCTTCCGCCGCCACTTCAAAAAAGTCCATCCGTGTCTCCAGCCAGTCGGCATACATCTCCATCTCTGGGTCGGCCCGCAGTCGCGTCAAAAGCGCTCGCGCCTGAGGCTCCATCACGGCGAGCGCCTTAATGCTTTCGCCCTCCAGCGCCTGCCGGATGGGGGCCATCCGCTGCCGCATTTCATCCGCGGTGGCAAAGCGATAGTTTTCTTTGATGAACGCCGGGGCAAAGCGGTCCATGATTTCCTGTCCCGCCTGCGAAATTTGCTCAAAGTCGAGCTCGTAGTCGCGCAAGCGCGCAATCCCGGCAGGATGGGGGAGCGACACGATAAGCAGAAGCGCAATCCAAAAATGGCGGCGAGGTCGTCTCATGGCTGTTACGGTGTACGATACTCCGGTCCCGGCGAAAAAGCATTCTCAATGTGACGAATCAGCGGCTTTGAATCGCCCGGCGCTCCGACCACTTCCACCACATCAAAGCGAATGCGCCGGGGACGCACTTTCAGCTTTTGCAAATAGCGGGTGGCCGCGCGCCCAATCATCCGGCGCTTGTCGCGCTTCACGGAATCCATCGGGCGGCCGAACTTTTCGGTGCGCCGGGTTTTCACTTCCACGAACACCAGCGTTTCCGGTTCCGGCGAGCGCGCCACCACGTCCAATTCCAGACGCGAGCCAAAGCGCACGTTGCGCCCAAGAATCTTGTAGCCCTTGGCGCGCAGGAAACGCGCCGCCGTTTCCTCGCCCCACGCCCCTGCCAGATGGGCCACCGGGCGCGCGCGTCGCGCGCGCCGCAACAGAGAAAACGGCCAGGGCCAGCGCATGTCAGAACCCCAGCGTCATTTGCGCCACCGGCTCGAAGCTGCGCCGATGAATCGGCGACGGCCCATATTGACGCAAGGCGGCCAGATGCTCGCGCGTGCCGTAGCCTTTGTGCCGCTCAAATCCATAGGCCGGATATTTTGCCGCCAGTTCCACCATCAAGCGGTCGCGGGTCACTTTTGCCACCACGCTTGCCGCCGCGATGGACAGGCTCATCGCATCCCCGCCGACAATTGCCCGGTGCGGCACCGGCAACCCCTTCACCGGCAAGCCATCCACCAGCGCCATGTCCGGCGGGGGCGACAACTGCGCCACCGCCCGCGCCATCGCCACATGCGTTGCCCGCAAAATGTTCAGCGCGTCAATCTCTTCCACGGACACAATCGCCACGCCGATTTCCGCCCCCGCGCAATCTTGCAACAGGCCATAAAAAAACTCCCGCCGTTTGGGCGGGAGTTTTTTAGAATCGGTCAAGCCCGCCAGCGAGCGGGATGCTTCCGTGCGGAGAAAATCGGGGTCAAACACAACGGCCGCGGCAACTACCGGCCCGGCCAGCGGGCCGCGCCCGGCCTCATCCACCCCCGCCACGCGGCGCGCGCCGCCGCTCCATGCTTCCTGTTCGCAATGGAGCACGGGCAGAAGCCAATTATTGGGGGACTTCCTTCAGGCGGCTCTGCTTGCTCGTCAGCTTGCGCATGTAATAGAGCTTGGCGCGGCGGACAGCGCCGCTGCGCTCCACTTCCACCTTCGCCACATACGGCGAATGCAGGGGGAACACGCGCTCGACGCCCTCGCCGAACGAGATGCGCCGCACCGTGAATGTCGCATTGGCGCCGCCGCCATCNCGCGCAATCACCGTGCCGGCGAACACCTGAATACGGGTCTTTTCGCCTTCTTTGATGCGTACGTGAACGCGGACGGAATCGCCAATCCGGAACTCCGGGACGTCTTCCTTCAACTGACTTTGTTCAACCTTTTCCAAAAGAGCGGTTTTCATGAGCAGGCCTTCTTTTCTTTCGATAAATGAGCCGGCATCATACGAATCTGCCCGCGCACGTCAAGCGCGAATCTCGAATCCGGCGCGACGCCCGNGACGGATAGCGCTTGTTTTTCGGGCCGCCTCACGGCAGGATNGTTATACATCTTNGGGCCCTTAGCTCAGTTGGTCAGAGCGGAAGACTCATAATCTTTTGGTCGCAGGTTCAAGTCCTGCAGGGCCCATGTTCCCGCGTCGCGCTTGGGGCGCGTGGGGGGCAGGGGGAAAGGGGGGCAGGGTTCAGGGTTCAGGAAACAGCCGTTGGAGAGAGCAGAGGTCAGAGGTCGGGGAAACAGCCGGGGGAAGAGTTCAGAGCAGAGGTCAGAGGTCAGGGAACAGCCGGGGAGCCGAAGGAGGGGTCAGGACATAGGTGACATTTGAGGCTCAGGAGATGGGTAACACTTTTGGGGTGGTTTGTACAGCCTGAGCGTCCTTCCTCCGGGCGGCA
>JGI24711J26586_10002041_pt1 | contig 14747 bp, 11 predicted proteins | sample BioPla3DNA1_FD_26586 | JGI IMG/M metagenome (IMG submission 26586)
TCAACAAAATCACCTCAATTACTCTTTAATAAAGTACCATTGAATTATTTTGTAACATAATAGGCCAGTACACTTTGTAGTTGGTAAATATCCAACCTTTTACTAAATTGCTTTTGTATAGGCATATCCTTACCAGTTATCCAAATATTTAGTTCGGCATCCAACTCAAAATGTCCTGCTGTTTCTATACTAAAGTGAGTTATACTTCTATAGGGAATGGAGTAATACTCTGTCTTTTTTGATGTCATACCCTGTTTATCAATCAGTAATAAACGCTTGTCAGTAAAAATAATAAGATCCCGTACAAGTTTGTATGCTTTTTCAACCTGTTCTCCTACTGCCAAAAGTCTTCCCATTTCATTTTCAACGTCTTCGGCATCTAGCTCCCAGGCATTTCCTAGCAAACCACCCAATATGCCCATTTNTTACCTCCCCTTTATATATACTCTTTAAAGCGTAATAGGGGAATTCCCTTTCACACCCAGAGTATAAGAATTTACTACTTCAATGTAACTTCCTCTACGGTACTAAATATATGGACTGTACTTCTGCACCGTATTCTTTCATATATTTACCTTTTTGTCAATAGAATTTGCTTGACTTTAATTTATAAATCAAACTCTGATATTCGGCCTCAAGAGCTTCCTTATCCTCACAGGGATTTGATAGTTTTGCTACTATCTCAGCTATTTTCATTTCCAGTAGAATTTTTTCTGTTGCACTCATAGCTTTTGCTTGAGTTTTGTCTCTTCTCTGATTATAATCTTCTAAAGTACCTTCAAACGTAGTTAAAGACCCATTCTCAAAAACAATTAACCTGCCAGCAACTGACTTTACAAATGCACTGTCATGGGATACAAATAAAACAGTTCCCTCATAAGACTTTAGGACATCTTCTAAAGCTTCTATCGACTGCATATCCAAATAGTTTGTAGGCTCGTCTAAAAGCAGTACATTAGCATCGGAAACAAAAAGTTTTGCAAAGGAAACCTTAATCCTTTCTCCTCCACTTAAACACCCAACTTTTTTAAAAACATCATCTCCTTGAAAAAGCAATCGTGCAAGAATTGTACGAACTATACTCTGTGTTTGAACACTATCTAGCATCACATTTTCTAGTATTGTCTTATTGTATTGAAGATTTTCAAAACCCTGATGAAAATAACCAATCTTCGCCTTTGGTACAATCCTTATACTGCTATTTGAATTTTGATGAACCAAATTCAACAGAGTACTTTTTCCAGTGCCGTTCTCGCCCCATAGGGCAGTTTTAGAACCCTTCGGAATACTAAAACCTGCTTTGTCAAATATCCTATTTGAGCCATATGAAAAAGAGAGCTTATCAACTGAAATAACAACCTTATTTTCAGGTGGATTTGTTAAAGAAAAATCCACCTTAATTTGAGGAATATCCTTTGGCTTTTGCTTTACTTCAAGCTTTTCAAGCCGTGTTAACATACTATTAATTCCGTTATGGATCTTTTTTTGTTTTTCGCTTGTTTTCCTTTTATGAAGTCTTGCTTCAGAATTTCCCATCCTCTTTGGTGCCTTTTTCATGGACTTCCACTGTTTTTCTCTATCACTTACCGCCGCTTCAAGGTTTGATTTTTCAGAAATATACTTCTCGTACTCGAATAGATCATGCTCATACTCAATTTCAGTTTGTTTTCTATAAAAGGAATAGTTTCCGTTATAAATCTTAAGCTTTCCATCTCTAACCTCCATTATCTTATTGCAAAATTCGTCTAAAAGATTTCTGTCATGGCTAATCAACAAAAAAGATTCAACTTTAGAAATCTTTTGCTTAAATAGGTCCACACCTTTATAATCGAGATTTGACGTAGGCTCGTCAGCAAACAGCATTAAATTTTCATTATTAAGGGCATTGGTAATCCTAATTCTGGTCTTTTCACCTCCGCTAAATGCATTTTGATGGGACTTATCGGACAGATTAAATTCCTTTAGCAGCTTTTGATCCGCCCTTATACTCTCATCAGAAAACTGACGTATATATGCTATTGGGCAAAATTGTTTTACAAAACCTTCATCCGGTTGAATATCCTTTGAAAGAATATTCAATAGAGTTGTCTTTCCTGAGCCATTTTGACCTACTATCCCTATTTTATCTCCAGAATAGATTTTCAAATCATCAATTTCAATAATAAGTCTGTCACTAAAGTATTTTTTGATATTTGCAGCTTCTAAAATAAGCATAAAAAAATCTCTCCTCTCACCCTTTTGTGTGCTGGAAAGATATACAAACAGCTATAATAACAGAAAACACAGTAAGGTATTGACTGTAATACAGATGATTTATCCAACTAATCCAGCACAAACAAAGAGCATGTTAATCTCTTATCTAAAATCCTAAGGTAATATAACCTTAAACGATTTACTAGTGACCCCGTAACAGAAAATAAATCTAAGTAATGTGCGGGGCACAAACAGCAAAAGTGTGATTTTAACATTATAAAATACAAAACTAGTAATGATAAAAACACTATATTCGCAAACTTAATAAATCGAAATGATTTTTGCTGAATTAGCCAATCCTCATCAATAAATACCTTACCCTTTCTAAATATTAATTTAATTTTACCCTATGAAATTCAATAAATCAAGTATGTTGATTTTACATTATTTTACATAGGTTTTGTTTATTCCATTAACTGTAACACTATTAGCTGCAAACAATTGGCTTAATGCTACGAAATGATCCCTCCTGATTCCTTCCTTAATACATTAGTAATAACTAAAATGCTTGACTTATGATACAAAAGTATCAATTATTGGACATACAACAACAAGTATTACAACTAAGATGATAGTTCCTAAAAAATACTTCTTCATAATACTCCTCCCCTAAGAAAAATATTTATCTAAAAAAAGACATATAAATAAATAGCATTAAAAAATCGTATTATCAATATAACCCTTAGGCTATTTCAATTTGAGTATGAAGCAAGAATATGGAATTTGAATGGATTAAATGGTGCAATCAGAATACTACATTGAAAAGAAATCTTACTAATTCATACCTTCTATCTATAATTTAATTATATACTCAAAAATCACTTTTGTAAATAAAATCGGTTGTAAAATAAAATTGCTCAAATCGCCTAGTTAAATAGCCTTAAATATAATTTATATTAACAATTGGGCAATTTAGTGCTATACTAAATTACGTAAAAGTAATATTCATTTTTTCCCGCTTATTAAGCGTATTAATTTTGTTCAGGAGTGTGTAAACAATAGTGGAAACAAAAAAGATATTAAAAATTGCAGCCTTAAATATTGGAATTGCATTAGCTAATATAATACTCTTTTCGCCCGGTTTAATGAATATACGTCTAAATAGCTCCGATGCTTTAAGCGTTGCTATAGGGGGTAGTGCAATATTTTTGAGTTTATCATTCTTCTTTTACGGTAATTATAAACTCTTATCACATAAAGTTCTTACAATTAAGATAAGTGATATCAAAACTCATGAAGATTGTTTAATTGCACTTAATCAATCCTATGGAAAAAAGACTTTCGACAATAGCATAACTACAATGAAAGAGCAAATTAAACGTCTCAATAAGAGGAAAGATAAGATATTTAGTATACTCAGCCAAAAATTTAATGTTATCGACGAAGTTTATGAAAGGTTTAATGCCACAATTTTTGATGTTGAATATGTTTTTATTTCGAACACTAAAAGTATTTTGCATAAAATAAGTGCTTTTGATGAGGAAGACTATGAAAGCATTCGTCATGATCATGCTCAAAAAAAGTTTTCTACCGAAGTTATTACTTCAAAAATGAATATATATAACGAATATATTAGCTTTGTAAAAGAAGCAATAGAAGATAATGAAGAAATAATCCTAAAGCTTGATGCACTCTTGCTTGAAATATCAAAATTTAATACACTTGAAGCAGGAGAAATCGACAACATGAGGGAGATTAAGGAAATGGATGAACTAATAAGAAAATCAAAGTATTATAGATAATTCTTTATCTATCATTATATAACATAAATAATTTTGGTGATTTCAAAAAGCTTATCAATCGCCGTGTCAAATAATATTTTTGTAGTATGTCTTACCGAATCTTTTTTCAGTATTGCAATACTTTCAGAAGCCTTATGCTTCCTTCTATGACATGCTTTGAATAGTTTTTATTTGGAATAACCTAATTGAAAGGGTGGTTAAATAAATGTCAACAAATAACAAAAATTTAAAAACTATTGTGACCTTAGTTGGGATATCCCTAGTAGTATTCGGGCTTATTTATGGAGGTATTTCACTAACAAAAAATATGGGTAAAAGCCAAAAAGTAACCTCAACAGAAAATGCCGAGAAAAAATTAGATAAACTTTATAAAGACATAACCGTAAATTTTGTTGAACCTACAAAGGCACAAGTAAACATTGATCCTTCTGATCTCAAAGATTCTTTACCGGATATTTCTAAATACCCTCCTCAGGTGGAAGCAACCACAAGCAGCTTTATAGAAATTTTTTCTTCAACTGAAAAAGCTGGTGAGAAAAGAGACGGCTGGCTTCTTGATGTGGCAAGGGATTTCAACAAAGCTAATATACAAGTAAATGGTGAAAATGTTTCTGTTAGAATTAGGGGTATTGCTTCAGGTCAGGCAACCGACTATATAATTTCTGGCAAATACCTTCCTGATGCCTTTACACCTTCTAACGAGCTTTGGGGAGAAATGATTAAATCAAGTGGTACGAGTATATCACTTATAGAAAAGAGACTTGCTGGTAATGTTGCAGGAATACTTCTTTCAAAGAGCAAACACGATGAATTACTCAATAAATATGGGGCTATAAACTTAAAAAATATAACTGAGGCAGTTGCAGCAAATGAAATAGCAATGGGTTATACAAACCCTTTCGCAAGTTCTACAGGAATGAACTTTCTTGTTTCAACTTTAAGTACTTTTGATAGTAAAGACCTATTGAGTGATACAGCTATTCAAGGTTTTGAAAAATTCCAGACCAATATTCCTTTTGTAGCTTATACCACTCTACAAATGAGAGAATCTGCCCAATCTGGTGTCCTAGACGGGTTTATACTGGAATACCAAACCTATGAAAACACGCCCGAACTCAAAAAGGATTATATTTTTACTCCTTTTGGTGTAAGACATGACAGTCCTATGTATTCTATCGGAAATCTTTCCAATGAGAAAAAAGAAATACTTAATAAGTTTATAGAATTCTGCAAAAATTCTAAATCGCAAAAACTTGCAACAGACTATGGCTTTAATAGACTTGATGAATATTCTCCTGAAGCGTCAGATTTCGCCGGCGAATCCATAACTAGATCTCAGAAGCTTTGGAAAGAAAAGAAAGATGTCAACAATGAAATTGTAGCTGTTTTTGTTGCCGATGTATCAGGAAGTATGGCCGGTGAACCGCTCAACAAATTAAAGCAATCCTTAAAAAGCGGCTCCCAATATATAAATTCTGATGCCTCCATAGGGCTTGTATCCTTCTCTACAGACGTCAATATAAATCTTCCGATTGGAAAATTTGATCTAAACCAAAGATCCTTGTTTACAGGTGCTGTTGATAGCTTATCTGCGAACGGGAAAACAGCAATGTTCGATGCAATAGTTGTAGCATCTAAAATGCTTAGAGAGGAGAAAGCCAAAAATCCTAATGCTAAGTTGATGTTATTCGTATTAAGTGACGGTGACACAAATGTTGGACACTCTCTAAACGATATAAGAGATATGATGCAATCTTTTGCAATCCCAATTTACACTATAGGATATAATGCAAATATAAAGGCACTTGAGACTCTATCTCAAATTAATGAGGCTGCAAGTATCAACGCAGATACCGATGATGTTGTATATAAGCTAGGGAGTTTGTTTAATGCCCAAATGTAATTGAAAACGGCTCTTTAATAAAAATGATGAGTAATAAAGTATTGTCGCTTTATTCTCATCATTTTTGTTATCATTTCTAAATCATTCTCTATGCCCATAGCCAAACACACTCACCTGGGTAGCTAATAGTAACTTTTTTAAATCTTGATAGAATAGGACCCATAAAAATAATTGAAGACCTCATTTCCACCGCGAGATCTTCAGGGATTTCTGTGCTGTTTATAGTCGAAGAATCTACTGTAACCGTATCACCTTCAAAACTTACCTTGCACCCAATTTTCCTTAAAATCTCAAGCATTATTTGGACATCACTTAACCTCGGACAATTCTTAATTATACTGATACCGTCATTTAAAACAGTAGCAGCTAATATGGGCAATACAGCATTTTTAGAGCCTTCAACCGTTATTTCGCCTCTCAATTTCTGACCGCCCGTAACAATCAGTTTGCTCATATATACACCTCCGTAAACTCGGTGGTTACCCCTCTCTATTAATTTAGTTATATATTAATATCTTATGCTGGGTTTACAAAAGTGTTACTTTATTGATTTATCTTCATTTTATTGATATTTATTTTGGTGATAGATTGTGGATTAAGAATTGTTCATAGTGGATTACGCCCTGTTTATAATTTATACGGTACACTTTTACATTTATTTTGTAACCCTTTCCTCTTTTGCTGTTCAAGAAGTTTGTTTATTAATAATATCACTGTACTTTCTTAGGAACAAAAGGGGCTACGCCCCGTTTAAAACCCATATGGTACACTTTCACATTTCTTTTGAAAACCTTGCGTCTTCTGCGACTCAAGGTTTTATTTTTTTAGAAAATCAATGCACTTTCTTAGAAAATAAAAAAAAGATCCCTATCGGAATCTCTTTTTTTTATTTTCTATTTGTCTTAATCAACTCATCTATGATATCATATATTTTTTCACTAGCATTGGTAATTCCCATATTTTTTGAATTTTGAGCCATTTTTTCGAGTGTATTAGCATCTTTTAGCAGAGTGTTTATTCGATCATACAAAATCTTATGGTTTAGATTTTTTTCTAAAATGACAATAGCTGCCTCCTGAGTCTCTAGGGCTCTTGCATTGTATTCTTGATGGTTTGCAGTTACGTATGGCGATGGTATTAGAATTGACGGAACACCTAATGCAGTTAGCTCGCTTAGAGTTATTGCACCAGCTCTACCCACGACCAAATCCGCGGCTGCCATAACATCCCCCATATTATAAATGTATGGAACTACTTTTATATACTTAGAATTGATACTGCCAAGTTTACTTTTTATATTATCGTACTGAGCTTCTCCAGTAGCAAATAGTAAGTGGAATTTATCCTCATCCCTGTGCTGCGAAATTAGCTCACTTACTGTATTGTTTATTGTCTCTGCCCCTCTGCTTCCTCCAAAAATAACCACAAGAGATTTATCCTTTTCAATCCCAAGCTTTTCTTTTGCTGCTTTTCTGTCTATATTAAGCATTTCACCTCGTATAGGATTTCCGGTGAAAACAATCTTTTTCTTGTCTTTAAAAAACTTCTCCGACTCTTTAAAACTTATAGCCACCTTATCTACAAATCTTGAAAGCAACTTATTTGTGACACCAGGGAAAGCATTCTGTTCATGTATCAAGGTAGGTATTTTCATTCTTGCCGCATTAAACACTACAGGTCCGCATACATAACCACCAGTGCCTATAACTAAATTGGGTTTAAACTCCTTTATTATAACTCTTGCCTCATGTATTCCTTGAAACAACTCCTTTACAGATACCAAAGTATCCTTAGACAGCTTTCTTTTAAAACCTTTTACCTTAATAGTTTTAAGTTCAAAATTCTCTCTTGGAACTAGTGTAGTCTCAAGACCTCTTTTTGTACCTACAAATAATATCTCGCAATCTGGGTTTTTGCTCTTTATGTACTTTGCAATTGCAATTCCGGGATTTATGTGCCCGGCCGTTCCTCCCCCACTAATCAAAACCTTCAAAACTCTATCACCTCAAATTCTTTCATAATTAGAATATCTAGAAATGTTAAGTAATATTCCTATTCCACTCATCAAGAAGATAAGCGAAGTTCCCCCATGGCTAAAGAAAGGCAAGGGCATTCCTGTAACAGGCATAGAAGAAGTAACAACCGCAACATTAATAATAACCTGTATTGCTATAAGGGATGTAATACCTATTGCAACAAGACTTCCAAAGGTGTCGGGAGCATTAATTGAGATCTTTACTCCTCTCCATATGAATACAAGGAATAGCAAAAGAACCGCCACCACCCCTATAAATCCCATCTCCTCAGCTAAAATTGCAAAAATAAAATCATTGTAAGGTTCTGGAATGTATAGAAATTTCTGCATACTCTTACCTATCCCCCTACCAAAAAGTCCTCCCGATCCTATAGCATACAAAGACTGAACAACCTGATAGCCGTCGCCTGAAGGATCCTCAAACGGATTAATGAATGAAATCAATCTTGCACGCCTATATGGGAAAAGTAAAACTAATGCAACTAAACCCGCAACTGCTGGAAATGAAAGAAGAACAAAATGAGTTATTTTTGCACCAGCTGCAAACAAAACTATACATGCAACACCAAATATAACAATAGTGGCACTTAGATGAGGCTGTTTTAAAAGAAGAGCAGCTATAATTCCAAGAATCATTAGGTAAGGCATAAGCCCCCTAAAAAAAGAGCTCAGCTGATTCCTTCTTTTTGAAAGACTATAGGAAAAAAACAGTATAACAGATAACTTTGCAGTTTCTGAAGGCTGAAAATTCAGGGGACCAAAAATAAACCATCTTTTTGCACCATTTAATTCTTTACCAAATATCAGCACCAGCACAAGAAGTGCAATACTACCCACCATAAAAACAGGAGACCACTTACCGAGCTTTCTATAGTCAATATTCATAGTCACAAACATTGCAAGAAATGCTAAAGGTAAATACATTAACTGTTTCTTTATAAAGTGATAAGTATCACCCATTACATTATTTGCATGGGGCGCACCGGCACTGAAAACCATTATAGAGCCTAGACACAGCAGTATCAATACTGTCATAAACAATAGAAAGTCAAAAGGTTTTTTTGATGTATTTGCAGCCATAACTTCCCCCTTTTAGCTCTAAGCCATCACTTATAATTTACTAATAAAACCTTATCCCAAGTGCCAACAAGCTTACAATGCTTAATAGAACTGTAACTGCCCAAAATACATATACGACTTTTACTTCCTTCCAACCTGAGAGTTCAAAGTGATGATGTATCGGTGCCATCTTAAAAACTCTTTTTCCTGTAAGCTTAAAGTTCGCTACCTGAATAATAACCGATAAAGCTTCAATTACGTATATTGCACCCACAACAAACAGTATAAGCGGCATATTCATCATTATAGAAACTGCACCGACAGCCCCACCAAGAGCTAGTGAGCCCATATCTCCCATAAACACTCTTGCAGGGTGAGCATTATATGCTAAAAATGCGAGGCAACCGCCAGAAAGTATTGAACAAAATATTTTTATGTATTCCCATTCACTTCTTGTCATAGCAACGATTGAAAAGAAAAGGGTTACAATAAGTGTGACACCTGCACACAAGCCATCTAACCCATCGGTAATATTAACCGAATTAGTGGATGCTATGAGAACTAGCACAGCAAAGGGTATAAAAAACCAAGCTAAGTCAATAGTCCTCTCCATTCCTAACAACGGTATTATTATTTCACTGCCTATTCCCGCCCTTGATGAATAAAAGGCAAAAGTCACTGCTACAAGAAGAAGCCCTAACATTTTCTGATTCCAATAAAGTCCGTCTTTTCTTTTTTTGACAACCTTTATAAAATCATCTATAAATCCAACCAAACCAAAACCAATGGTGACAAACATAACAGGCAATATCCGTGCATCATATCTAGCATAATATACCGACATTAACAATAACGGAACTAAGAAAATAAAGCCTCCCATAGTTGGAGTCCCTGTCTTCTTTAGATGGGACTGCGGTCCATCATCCCTTACTGTCTGACCAAACTTTAACCTGGTCAGAAAAGGGATAAATATAGGTCCCATCGCTAGTGTAAGAAAAAAACTAACAATAAACATCAGTACATGTGCAGAAATATTAAAAGGTAAGTTGTACAATTCTTATCTCCCCCCAACAAAAACCTTACCCGGGTAATAATGTATATTTATATAATTTTCATTATCGTCCAATGTTATACTTCTATTATTGACTCTTAACTTCATTAAAAAGAGGTCAAATTAAAATTTACACTTCTAAAGCTATGTTGTCAATAGGTTTACTATTTCCTCCATTTTCATTCCCCGTGAACCTTTTACCAGCAACACATCCCCTGGTTTAGCAAAATCAATTAAAAATTTCCCAGCTTCTTTGTTATTATTAAAATGTAACACCTTTTCTTTTTTTGCCCCAGCTTCAATAGCTCCTTCAATAATATCTTTTCCCTTCTCGCCCACAGCTACTATATAGCTTATCTCTTTAGAGACAGCATAACTTCCCACATCTCTGTGAGCTTTGGCAGATATATCACCAAGTTCTAGCATATCGCCTAATACGGCAATAGTCCTATTATTGCCACTAACAACATCCTTAAGTACATTTATAGCTGCCTCCATAGATTGAGGGCTAGCATTATAGGCATCATTTATAATCTTTATTCCATTTATATCAATTATGTTTAATCTCATCTTGCCAGGCAAAAACTCTCCGATACCTTTGATAATAAGATCTATAGGAACTTTCAGTTCTACTCCTACAGCTATAGCTGCAAGTGCATTGTGAATATTATGTATTCCTGGAACAGGAACATGTACTTTGTAATTGTTATTTCCAATGGATATTTCAAAACTTGTGCCCATCTCGCCTTGAGAACTTATATTATAGGCTTGATAATCTAGTCCGTCTTCCATACCATATAATACTGTCCTATATTTCAGAAGATCCTTAAGACCATTTAGTAAATTATCATCTCCGTTTAGTATTACCAGACCCCTTTCATTTAATCCCTCTAAAATTTCCATTTTTGCTTTTAGAATATTCTGTCTTGAACCAAGATTTTCTATATGTGACAAACCTATATTGGTCATAACCGCTATATCGGGTTTGACAATTGAGGTAAGACGACTTATCTCTCCAAAATCGCTCATTCCCATCTCGATCACTGCAGCTTCATGAGAAGCTTCAAGACCAAAAACCGTTAACGGAACTCCTATCTCATTATTGAAATTTCCTTGAGTCTTGTGCACATTATATCTTTGACTTAAAACACTAGATATCATATCTTTAGTGCTAGTCTTTCCAACACTGCCTGTAATACCTACAAAGGGAATATCGAATTTTTGTCTGTAATAGGCAGATAGCTTTCTTAATGCCACAAGAGTATCTCCAACTTTTACAACAATCTTATCATCAAAACCTTTTATGTTCTTGTGAGTAAAACAACCAGACCCACCTCTCTCAAAAGAGGAAATAATATACTCATGCCCGTCAAACTTTTCTCCAACTAAGGGTACAAAAAAGTCCCCATCTTTTACTTTCCTAGAATCGGTAGTAATGTTTGAAAACTCGGTCTCTAAACTACCGGAAAGTAATTTTCCGTCTACTGCTTTTATTATTTCTTTACATTTTAAGATCTCCATTGTTCTCCTCCGCGTAGTCTAATTATTTTGCGTTCATTTCAACGAGTATTTCTTTTACTACTTCTCTTTCATCAAAGTGAATTGTTTTGTCATTTAGCATTATATATGTTTCATGCCCTTTGCCTGCAAGAACAATTATATCTTTTGGCCGAGCATTTTGCATCGCATATTTTATTGCCTCTCTACGGTCTACAATTGTTATATATGCAGCTTTAGTCTTTTTAATACCTTCTTCAATATCATTAATTATCGCAGAAGGTTCTTCTGTTCTTGGATTGTCTGAAGTAATTATGGTAAAATCCGCATACTTTCCGGATATCTCTCCCATGATCGGTCTTTTTGACTTATCCCTGTCACCGCCACAACCAAACAAACTTATCACTCTTGCCGGTGCATACCCTTTTACTGTGGCAAGAATATTTTCCAGACTGTCAGGTGAATGTGCGTAATCAATAATTACTGTATAATCAGTTCCTATAGGGACAACCTCAGCTCTTCCCGGTACTGTTACATTTTTCAAACCCTCTTTAATATAATCAAAGGAATTTCCCATCAAAGCAGAGCTTCCAATGGCAGCAAGTGCATTATATACACTGAACTTGCCGGGAATATTCACATGTACCTTTCCGGTAAACCAAGGTGTAATAACATCAAACTCTATACTAGCTTGTTTTTTTACTACATTAACAGCTTTAATATCTGCATCGTTATCAATTCCAAAAGTAAACACTTCACATTGTGCTCTATCAACCACCTGTCTTCCGTATTCACTGTCGATATTTACAAGCCCTTTTTTACACATATTAAATAATTTGATTTTCGCGTCTAAATAGTTTTCAAAGGTTTTATGGAAATCTAAATGATCTCTTGACAAATTGGTAAATACTCCAATATCAAATTCACTACAACTTACACGGTGAAGATCTAAAGCATGTGAAGACACTTCCATTACAACACTATCTACCTTTTTTTCCACCATCTCTCCAAAGAGCTCTTGAAGATCATGGCTTTCAGGTGTAGTTCTGTCTGTTGGGAGAACTTCGTCACCTATCTTATTGCATATTGTGCCTATAAGCCCAGTCTTTTGTCCATATGTATCGAGAATGGACTTAATCATATAGGTAGTTGTCGTCTTTCCCTTTGTACCTGTTACTCCAATAAGTTTGAATTTACCGGATGGATGCTGATGAAAAATGTCTGCGACACTTGCTAATGCATACCTTGTGTCCTTAACTCTTACAACAGTAATATCTTCAGGTACTTCTACCTCTTTTTGAACTAACAAAGCTTTAGTACCGTTTTCAATTGCCTGAGGAATATACTTATGTCCGTCAGCCTTGAAACCTTCTATACACACAAACAACGAACCGCTTTTTGTTTTTCTTGAATCATATGCTATACCTTCAATTTCTAGGTTTAAGTCCCCTTTAACATCTAGTATTTCTAAGTCTTTAACTAAATCCTTTAGTACCATTTTACACTCCTCCTATTGCAAGCACTTTGTATCATAGACATTATCTTCATCTATACATCTAACTCAAATACATAATGCAAAATGTCCACTTTATCTTAAATATAGTTATAACTAATCAGTATCAAGAAATCTAAAGTCCACCTCTATTACACTACCTTCAGGTACTTCCACATCTGCTTCTATGTTCTGAACCATTGCATTACCTATACCGTTTACCTTTATATTAAGACCTACTTCATTGAGTGCTCTAGTTGCCTCATCTACCGTCTTCATTGATAAATCAGGTACCTTGACCATATTTTCGGCTTCAGGTATGTAGGTATACGTTATAACTACAGATTTCTTGGCAATCTTTGCACCAGATCTAGGAGTTTGAAGCTTGACGATGGCGTCATTAGCTTTATTGTCTCCCTCAATCTTCCATTCAAGTCCTTTATCCCTAAGAACTTTTTTAGCTTCTTCCACTGTCATATCTCTTATATCTGGAACTATTACTTCTTCAGCTATCATTGCAAGATCCTTTTCATTATATCTTCTTTCAACACCTAAATAATTCAATGTATCTTCTACAATTTTACCTGCAACCGGTGCAGCTATAACGCCACCGTAATAAGAATCCCCTGTTGGATTATCTAAAACCACAAGAACACATATAACAGGATTGTCGGCAGGTGCGATCGCTGAAAAGGATGCTATATACACCCCTTTTTGTTTTGTTTCTGACGTACCAGTCTTACCTGCTACTCGATAGCCTTTAACATATGCATTTTTTCCTCCGCCACCTTCATCACCCACAACACCTTCTAATATATCTCTCAACGTCTCTGAAGTTTTCTGAGATATTACATTCCTAACCGTTTCAGGTTCGAACTTTTCCACAACATTACCATCGGAATCGGTAAGTTCTTTTACGATTCTTGGTTTCATAAGCTTACCACCATTTGCTATAGCACTATAGGCTGAAATAAGGTGTAATGGAGTTATTTCAAACCTCTGCCCAAAGGAGGCAACCGCCATATCTATTTCCGTAGGCTTTGCATGAATATCACTTTTTGCTTCTCCAGGGAGTAAAATTCCAGTGGTATCGTAAAAACCAAATGCTTTAAGATATTTATAAAAAGTGTCTAATCCAAGTGCCTGTGCAACTTTTACAAAGGCCGGATTACAGGAATGGTAAACAGCTTCTCTAAAAGTCTCAACTCCATGTCTATTAGGACTCCAACAATTTATATTATGCCCCGATACATTTATTGTATAATCATCGGTCATAGTATCAGGTGTAACAACACCCTCTTCCAATCCCGCTGCTGATGTAATTGCCTTGAAAGTCGAACCCGGCTCATATCTATCCACAACACATTTATTTCTCCAGACTGTACTATTAAGTTTATTTACTCCATCTTCTGAATATCCGTTCCAGTTTTCCGGGTCTTCTCCTGGAGGTGCTGACCTAGGACTGTTTAAATCAAAATCCGGCTTCGAAACCATTGCTAAAATATCGCCATTTCTAGGGTCCATAACTATAGCTGACGCCCCATTTAACACCTTATTATCACTTATAGCTTTATCTAAAGCGTTAGACGCAAAATATTGAATGTTTTCATCAATAGTAAGTACAACATTAAGTCCATCCTGAGGATTTATTCGCTTTTCTTCCGAAAAAGGCACATACCTACCGCTCGCATCTGTCTCACTTAATATTTTCCCTG
>JGI24711J26586_10002048_pt1 | contig 14733 bp, 8 predicted proteins | sample BioPla3DNA1_FD_26586 | JGI IMG/M metagenome (IMG submission 26586)
GGTGGCGCGGGACCTGGACTTCCTGCGAGATAAGCTCCTCGAACTCGCCGGGCTTCATGGCCAGCAGGCGCTCACGCAGCGCTTTTCGAACCTGGTGGTTGATGAGGTACTACAGTCGGGATGGCTTTGTCAAGCGCTGCTCTCCTTTCTCTTTTTCAGCCCCCCCCTCACCGGTATTGACCGGATTTGTCGCAACCCTCCGCAACCGCCCTGCGCTCCTCCTCGAAACGGACGACTCCTGGGCGTGCAGCGGACACTCCCTTTTTATTCCTTTGAATCTCTCTGAACGAACTCCTGTAGACTCCCCTTTGGCTCACAAAGAAGGGCACAGGCCCGCCCTGTTCGGTAGGTCCCCACTGGCCCCGGAAGCCTTGACTCGGTTACACTCGGTCAAATACGGAAAACGACCGGACAAACCGTTTGACAATGGACCTCAGACTGATATACTGTAACCTTGTTTGTCCTGGTCTATTGGGACGTAAACGCCGAAGACTGGAACGTGAGACACCGATCAACCAAGAGAAAGAGGCCGCTGCGAGGCAACCGATGAAGCCAAACGTGACTGGAGTCGAATGATGGAAGACCGATGGCTCTCAGTAGATGAGATTGCTGACCATCTCGGCATTAAGCGGGATACGGTCTACAAGTGGATTAGTGAACGGCAGATGCCGGGCCACAAGATCGGTCGGCTTTGGAAGTTCAACAAAAAAGAAGTGGACGAGTGGGTGAAGTCTGGCGGAGCGAGTGAGGCAGGCGACCCATCTGCTACGGAAAAGAAAACTGATGACTAAGCCACTTAGAAAAATAAAACAGGCTGAGAGAGCTGCGGGAAAAGTCGAGGATGCTTCTCGAAGAAAGGGGACGATCACCCCACCGCTTTACAGCAGCAAGATTATTAAGGCGGGGGCTCTTCTTCCGGACACGAAAGCTCTTTTATCTGCATGGGACCCAGCCCTGTCCGTCAGTGAGAACCTCCAGCGCGTGCGTCGTCAGAACCTCTTGGGAAAAACGTCGCGTTCCCGGGCAGAGGATATCTTGGCGATTTTTCGGCAACGATATCTGACCGAAGAGACCGTTGCACTCGCTTTGGCCAGCATCGTGAAGAATCAGTCCAACGGCAATACCCTTGACCGAATTCTCTACTTCCACTCAGTGCGAGCCGACTTGCTCTTGCGCGATGTGGTGATTGAGCTTCTGGTGCCGCATTGGTCGCGGGGCGTTATGGAGATTGATGTCCAGGAGATTGAATCAGCGTTGCGAAAATGGGTTGAAGAGGGAAAAACTTCAGGTGCATGGGGGGATTCCACCGTACGCCGCGTCACCCAAGGCGTGCTCTCAACACTCCGTGATTTTGGTGTCCTTCAGGGAGCAGTCAATAAACGCATCGCCCCAGCCTACTTGTCCGTCCAAGCCTTCTCATACATCGCGTTTTACCTGAAGCAGCACCAACCATCGGGAACCAAACTGCTTGATCTTGTTGATTGGAAGCTGTTCTTCCTGCCCCGCGACGGAGTGGAGCGGTTTTTTCTGGAAGCGCATCAGCATGGACTGCTTGAATACCACGTTGCGGGGAGTGTCACTCGCTTGACCTTTCCCGTAGAAACCCTTGAGGAGTATGCGAATGTCCTCACTCAATAATCGAATTGAGCTCCTCGAGAACGACCTGAAGGCGATCCCTCCTCGGATCAGCGTCTACCACGATCTGCCATTTGCCATTTTCCGGTATGACCCAGAGGAAGAGTGGACGCTTCGGCGGGAAGCACGATTGCTGGCGACGCGGCTGGGCGAAGCGGGCAGAAAGACATGCATCGTCCACATGTCTGACCTTTTGTGGAAGGCAATTCAGGAAAGCGAAGGAATAGATGCAGTAGTCGAGCTTGAGAATGACCGAGGTTTTCTTTCAGCCCAGGAACAGGTGACCACGTACTTGTCCGACCGTGATTGGCGGCCTTTGGCTGGTCTCCTGACTGAGCATCTTCAATCGCTGGATGCTGCAACTCAGGTGGTCTTCTTGATGCGCGCGGCGGCCATGGCACCCGGCATCTATCACATGTCCAAATTGCTCGATCAGATGCAGGGCAAGACATCATTGACCACGATCCTTTTCTATCCCGGCTCTATTGAAGGGACGACCGGGCTCAGGTTCATGGCCCTTAAGGACCGTGATGCATTAGGAAACTACCGGGTGAAAATTTATGGATAGGACTCAAGGAGAGCACATGAAAACGATTGGCAACCTCCTGTCGCGGGATTTGAGTCGGAAGATCGAGGAGATCATCCAGGTCGATCAAACCGACGAACAGTCCGTGTATTCGGAAATCACCGAGTACATTGCCACGGACAGCATCCGCGATCAGTACGCGGCTCTCCTGAAGGCCGTTGCAGAGGCCCCGACGGAACCCCATGAAAGCGTCGGCGTCTGGGTTTCCGGTTTTTTCGGCTCAGGCAAGAGCTCATTCGCAAAGAATTTCGGGTATGCACTGGAAAACAGAAGGGTCCTTGGACAGGATTTCTCGGCCCTGTTCAAACAACAGATCCGTGATGAGCAGGTCCGTAATTTGCTTGACCTTATCAATACCCGCTTTCCTACCGAGGTCATCCTCTTCGACATCGCCAAGGAGCAGGATACTCGCCGCGTCACACAACGCATCGCCGAGTTTATCTATACCGCCCTGCTCAGAGAACTCGACTACGCCGAAGATTTCGACATCGCGGAACTTGAGATCGAACTCGAAGCGGAAGGCAAACTGGAACAGTTCATCTCCAAATGCAAACAAATCCACAATCAGGAGTGGCGCATCGTCCGCAAAGGCGCACAGCGGTTATCGCGGGCAAGCGCGGTCCTTCACGCCCTTGATCCAGTGACCTATCCAGCCGCCGATTCGTGGGCACATACCCAACGCAGTCGTGATGCGGCAATCAGCGTGAGCAAAGTTGTACACCGAACGTTCGAACTCTTTGGCCGCAGGCGTCCTGGAAAGGCGCTGGTTCTCGTTATCGATGAGGTCGGTCAGCATGTCGCCCGCAGCGGCGACAAGATCGAAGATCTGCGGGCCACCATCGAGGAATTCGGGAAAGTCGGCAGGAATCTGCTCAAAGCAAGAAAGATACCGGCACCGTGCTGGATCGTCGTAACCTCCCAGGAGAAACTCGACGAGGTGGTGGCCGCCATTGACTCCAAGCGCGTTGAACTGGCGAAGCTTCAGGATCGATTCCGTCATCGAGTCGATCTCGCGCCATCGGATATTCGCGAGGTTGCCACGCGGCGCGTCCTGGCCAAGAAAGACGACGCCCTGCCGATTCTCCGGAAGCTCTACAGTGCAAACCAGGGGGCACTGAACGCCTCATTGCGGCTTGAGCGCACCTCACGTCGAACGGCTGTTAGTGAGGATGATTTCGTCCAGTTCTATCCGTACCCACCGCATTACATCGACATCGGCATCAGCATCATGTCGGGAATTCGGCTTCAGCCCGGAGCGCCCAGGCATTTTGGGGGAAGCAACCGGACGATCATCAAGCAGGCTTACGAGATGCTTGTATCCAATCGGACGAGGCTCGCCGATTGCCCGATTGGCACCCTGGTAACGTTGGATCGCGTGTATGAGCTTGTTGAAGGCAACCTTTCGAACGAGCGCCGCACCGACATTCACGAAATCAGCGAGCGATTCAAGGGCGACCCGGACAAACAATGGACGCTTCGGGTTGCCAAGGCGATTTGCCTTCTGGAATTCGTCCGCGACTTGCCTCGAACGGAGGCGAACATTGCCGCCTTTCTTATCGATAAGGTCGGCGACCCGACACCGGTCACCCAGGTCGAGGCAGCCATCAAGAAACTCTACGATGCGCAGTTTATCCGCAACACCGAGGATGGATGGAAGCTCCAGACCGCCCAGGAAAAGAATTGGGAAACCGAGAAAAAAGCCCTCGACCCCAAACCCCGCGACCGCAACGAGATTGTACGAAACACTCTGCGCTCGATCTTTGGCGAGCCCGCTCTCAGGACCTACCGCCACAAGGATTACCGCACCTTCCGAACCGGGATCAGTGTGGACGGCACGGCTGTTGGGGATGAAGGCGATATCAGGGTGTCTTTGGCCATGGCCGAGGACGATAGCGAGCTGTCAAACCGGATCAACGAGATTCGAGACGAAAGCCGACAGAAGTCCCATGAAAACGACCTCTACTGGGTCTTCTCCCTCGCGCCGGAGATCGATGAACTGGTGGCCCAGCTCTTTGCGTCCAGGAAGATGGTTGAGAAATACGACCAGCTTCGAGCCCAAAGCAAAATCACCCCGGACGAGGCCACCTGCCTCCAGGACGAGAAAAACTTCGTCCTGAATTACGAATCAAGGCTCAGGGACAAGGTCACGGAAGCGATTGAGCGTGGGACAGGGATGTTTCGCGGCGTGGCGAGGGATGCATCGTCGCTCGGCAAGAACCTGGGTGAGATCATCAAGAAATTCCTGGAGCAGATCGTTCCCGACCTCTATCCCAAGCTGGAGATGGGTTCTCGCCCACTGCACGGGGATGAACCGGATGTCTTCCTGAAGGCCGCTGATCTCAAGGCCCTTCCTCAAGTGTTTTACGTCGGCGAACGCGGCCTGGGGCTGGTCACCAAGGAAGGTTCGAAGTACGTGCCGAACCCAAGCGCCGATGTGGCCAAAGAGGTCCGTGATTACCTCGCCAGCCAGCACGAGTATGGCAACCGGGACGCTTGCCTTGGTAAGGCGCTCGAGAACCGATTCAACGGCACTCCCTACGGATGGGAACGCGACGTGCTGCGACTGGTCCTCGCTGTTCTTTTCCGTGCAGGCGTCATCGAGGTTTCCTTCGGCGGCCAGAAGTTCGATTCCTATGTGGAACCGCGAAGCCGCGAACCCTTCGTCAATAACACGAAGTTCAAGTCGGCGATCTTCACCCCGATCAAACCCGTCGATCTCAAGACCCTTACCCAGGCGGTTCAGAGCTATGAGGGCTTGACCGGCAAGACCGTGGATGTGGAGAAGAACGCCATCGGGACGGCCGCAAAGCAGTATGCCGAGGCAGAGGCCAAAGAGGTCGTTCCCATCATCGCGGAGGCCAAAGCCCGCTATCTACCGGTGCTGGCCATCGTCGAGGAATACCGGGAGGCGCTGGCGAATATCGAGAACGGTTCCGCCGACGACTGCGTGAACCTTTTGGCCGGCGGTGCCGCCTCGCTCAAGGAGGGCCGTGAGCGAATCCGGAAGATCGCCGAATGTCTGAACGAAAAGGGGCTGGCGACCCTGCAGAGAGCGCGGCTGGCCGCCAACGACATGTCCCGCGCCTTCGAAGCGCGGGGCCAGGACGAGATCGCCGAGAAGGGCAAGGAGCTTCGTGAACTATTGCAGTCCGAGACCTTCTTTGAGTCCATGGCGCAGATCGAGAAAGACGCGCAGGAAATCCTGACCGCGTATCGCGAACTCTATGAAAAGACCCATGCCGAGCGAGCGGCTCAGTATCGCGATGCGGTCGAGAAGATCAAGGGACGGAAGGAATGGGAACAGGTGCCTGAGTCCATGCGGGAACCGGTGCTCTCCCCGCTGGCATCACGCGGTTGCGCCGAGAACGATTTCCCGGAGACGGGCCTTGCATGCAACGCCTGCCGCGCCGGTGTGAGCCAGATGGAATCGGATATCGAGGCCCTTGGCGGCCTTTTTGCCAAGGTCGTTTCCGAAATCCAGCGGCTGACGACTCCGCCCGAGGTGAAAATCGAACGCGTCCGGGTGTCCGAGTATTTCTCCGGATCATTTGTATCCGCGGACCAGGTCAAGAAGGCCGTGGCCCGCCTGCAGGACCATCTCCTGAAACTGCTCGATGAGGGCGTGAAGATCGTGGTGGAGTGATTCATGGATCAGACCATACGAAACAAGCTGCGAAATGTCGTAACCCAGTGCCGAAAGCTGCTGGAGGACTCCACCGCCCAGGCGCTCCAGGGACGCTTCGGCATCTACGCAGCGCGCAAGAAGGGCGAGGTCCATATTGAGGACGAGGCCCGCATGGCGCACCTCACCGAGGAGGACCGCGCCTGCCGCCAGGACCTACTGGACCACCTGGAGCACATCCAGGCCATCGGCTACAAGCCGAGCGAGGCGCTGGAACAGCTTGTCCGCGAGATCGCCTTCACCCATCTCAACCGCCTCTGTGCCTATAAGATGATGGAGTCCCGGGGCCTCATCCGCGAGGCCGTGAGCCGCGGGCTCAAGTCTCAAGGATTCTTCTTCTACCTCGCTGACCACCCGGAAGACGAAAAACTCCATAACGGCGGCGGACAGGAAACGGCATACCGCAATTTCCTCGACTGGCTGGGCGGAACGCTTTCACAGGAAATCGGCGTCCTCTTCAATCCTAATGATCCGGCGAACCGCATCTACCCGGCGCAACGGGTACTGGATGATGTGTTGGCCCTGATCAACGATGGCGATCTCAAGAACATCTGGTCCCAGGACGAGACCATCGGTTGGGTTTACCAGTATTTCACACCGAAAGAGCTGCGCGACAAAGCCCGCAAGGAAAGCCAGACCCCGCGCAATTCCTACGAGCTTGCCTTCCGCAATCAGTTCTTTACCCCACGCTACGTGGTGGAGTTTCTCACCGATAACACCCTCGGCCGCATATGGTACGAGATGCGCAAGGGCAAGACCATCCTCAAAGACCGCTGCAAATACCTGGTGCGCCGTCCCACGGAGATATTCCTGAAGGAAGGCGAAGATGCACCTCCGGAACCGAAAGACACGCGTGAAGACCTGTCACAGGAAGAACTGCTGAAGCAGCCGGTTTACATCACTCACCGGTCCAAGAAGGACCCCCGCGAGATCAAGGTCCTCGACCCGGCCTGCGGCTCCGGCCACTTCCTCCTATACTGCTTTGACTTGCTTCAGGTCATTTACGAGGAAGCCTACGACGAACCGGACTTGGGCGCGGCGCTAAGGAGTGACTACCCGGCGATTGAAGATCTCCGACGTGCTGTGCCCGGACTGATCCTCAAGCACAACCTGCACGGTATCGACATCGACCTGCGTGCTACCCAGATTGCGGCTCTGGCCCTGTGGCTGCGTTGCCAGCGGGCCTATCAGGAACTGGGCTTGAAGAACGGGGAACGCCCGAAGATCACCCGCTCCAACATCGTCTGCGCTGAACCGATGCCCGGCGAAGAGGACATGCGCCGCGAGTTCACCGCCGGCCTCAAGCCCCGGGTGCTGGGGCAGATCGTGGACGAGGTGTTCGAGAAGATGAAACTCGCGGGCGAGGCGGGCTCGCTCCTCAAGATCGAAGAGGAAATCAAGGACGCCGTGGCCGCGGCGGGAAAACAGTGGCGGGAAGGCCCGAAGCCCGAGCAACAACTCCTCTTTTTGCCCGGCATGACGGACCCGCGTCCGAAGCCGCAGGAACTGCGTTTTGATGTGAAAGGGATCACCGACGAGCGGTTTTGGGATCATGCGGAGGACCGCATCCTGGATGCCCTGAAGGACTATGCCGAACAGGCGGAGAACGGCCGGGCGGTCCGCCGCCGACTGTTCGCGGAGGATACGGCCCGCGGCTTCGCCTTCATCGACCTCTGCCGCAAGCGCTACGACGTGGTGCTGATGAATCCGCCCTATGGTGATACAACAGAAAGAGTCAAACGCATTCTTGACAAATTGTATTCAAGAACGCGTGGCAATTTATACACAGCTTTCATAGAAAGAGTTGCAGACCTATTGTTTAATCGGGGGTTGAGCGGTGCACTAACCGAAAGAATGTGGGCATTTCAACCAAGCTTTCGACATCTGCGAGAGCAGGTCATCTTTCCCTCCCTCCGTCCTCAAGTATTCTTAGACTTAATGTTTGGCGTCTTAGATGATGCATTTAACAGAACTGCTGCATATGTTCTGGAAAAAGATTCTTCATCTTGCGGCAATGTTTGTTTCATTGATCTTCGTCGAGTTAACGAGAAAGAAACTGCCTTAAACGAGGTTTTCGCAGGGACGTTTTACAGCCATCCGGCATTTTGTGTGCGTAGCTTGGAGCGTATGAGGAATTATCCAGGATGCATGCTTCTTTATTCCCTGCCACCCAAGCTCGAAGAGTTCTTTGTAAAAGCTCCGAAAGTAGGCGAATATATTGGGACCACCGCAGAGGGACGGCAAACCTCGAACGATGACAGATTTGTTCGAGCCGTATGGGAAGTGCCATATAGGGATCAGGCACAAGGTAATTGGATCTCCTTTGCAAAAGGGGGGTACAATCTTCCTTTCTATAGAGATTCCCCGTATGTAGCAAAATGGGACCCTGCTTCACAAAATCATTATTTATGTACAGGCTCGCGCCGCGTTGATGGCTCTATTAATAAATTCAAGATTGGATGGAGCGATGTAGCCTCATGTTTGAATTTTCAATCTATGCCTTTGGGGCAGATTACATCGCCTGTCAATCAAGGGATTGTATTCTATAATAGTGCGGAAAGGCCGTGGCTGCCCCTGGGTTACTTGAATGCAAGGCTGCCAAGAGCCATAGCCGCGCAATATTATGATGGGCACCATTGGCAGCCAGGCATCGTTTGTCGAATTCCATATCCTATAAATGATTTAAAGCCCATTTCCTCAGCAATAATTGAGCAAGCGAAGAGTGCGAGTGAAACGCTGATTCATCTTTTTACTAAGGAAGAGGAGGCTAGAGTATTTGTCGCTCCGGAATTTGCAAATGAAATAGGGTTCGAAGAATGTCTGACAGAAAAGGTGGCCATGAGTGATAATTTTGAAAGCAGTCTTCATATTATAAATATGCTTGTTGAATCTGCATTGAATCTTGATGAGGATACAAAGGCGTTCATAGAAGAGGCCATTGCTCCTTTTGACACTGTTGAAAAGGGAGAAGTTCTTACAGACCGATTGAGATCGACGGCCATCCAGAAACTTCTTTCCTGGTGCGTCGGCGTCGCCTTCGGCCGCTGGGACGTCCGCATCGCCCTTGACCCGGCACTCGCCCCGAAGCTTCCCGACCCCTTCGATCCGTTGCCGGTCTGCCCGCCGGGGATGTTGGTCGGCCCGGACGGTCTGCCCGCCGAACCGAACCGCATCGTCAGTGAAGAATGGCTCAGCGCCCGACCGGACGCGAACACCCTGCCGCCGGACGGCTCGGTCAAGAACCCGACCATCCCTGATTCCGAGTATCCGCTCCGTATTTCCTGGGACGGCGTCCTGGTGGACGATCCCGGGCATGAGAATGACATCGTCCGCCGGGTTCGCGATGTGCTGGAGGTGATTTGGAAAGACCGCGCCGAGGCCATCGAACGGGAGGCCTGCGAAATCTTGGGCGTGCGGGAACTGCGCGATTATTTCCGCAAACCCGGCAACGGCGGCTTCTGGATGGATCACGTCAAACGTTACTCCAAGAGCCGCCGCAAGGCCCCGATCTACTGGTACCTGCGCTCGACCAAGGGCAACTACGGACTCTGGCTTTACTATCACCGTCTGGACAAGGACATCCTCTTCAAGGCGCTGCTCAACTATGTGGAGCCAAAGATACGCCTGGAGGAGGACCGCCTGAGAACCTTGCGGGGCCGGAAAGAATCGGCTGGAAGCTCCGGACGCGAGGCCAAACAGATCGAAAAAGACATGGACCGCCAGGAACAGTTGGTCTCCGAGCTGCACGACTTTGCAGACAAGCTCCGCAGGGCCGCAAACCTCCATCTGGTCCCTGACCTCAATGATGGCGTGGTTCTCACCATCGCCCCGCTCGTTGAGCTGGTGCCTTGGAAAGAGGCCAAGGAATACTGGGAAGACCTCGTTGCTGGCAAGTACGAATGGTCGAGTATCGGCAAACAAATGCGCGAGAAGGGGCTGGTGAAGAAATGAGCCTCGGCATCGTAACAGAACATCTCCTCAGCCTGATCGCCAAGCAGGTGAACGACAACGGTCTCGTGGTCTGGTATGACCCGGATGGCGAGTATGCGGCTGCTCTGCCGGCGCTGGACCTGCCCGACACCGAGGTGCTTCGCTACAAAGGCAGTTTTGTCCAGTTGCGCTGGGAAATCGACCAGAAGCATCTCATGGATGGCGAAGAGGCACCTCGCATGGTGGTCTATGTGCCGATGGCTCAGGACCAGACCCACCATGCCCTCATCGAGTTGGAATCTGCTGGTGTGATCATGCAGCCCGGGCAGCAGCCTCCGGCGCGCAACACCCGGCTGGCCGTTGTGGCCCGTAACGCCCTGAAAGGCGTTCTGGGCGAAGATACCGCTGCCCATGTGGAAAAGCAGACCGAAGCAGGAAAGTTGACCCTGATCGACCTCGACGCCCTGGCCGACAAAGGTGGCGAGATCTCCAACGGGGTGATTGCCCTCATCTTTGGCACCGGCAACCCGCAGGAGGTCGCCCTCCTTTTTCTCGACAATGATCGTCTTGACGAGAGCATTACTAAAAAGGACGCGAAGGGCGAACTCGCGGAACTTCTACGGCATGACCTCGGTTTCGACGTCCCTGATGGCGAGGAGTTGTGCGACATCCGCCAACGGCTGGCCCGGCACGTCCTGATGACCGATCTCGTTTCAGGATTTGGCCAGAGTGCGCCGTCCACTCTGGCCTCGGCTCCCGTCGCCACAACGCCCGGTACTACTGCCGCATGCCTTGAGCTGGCCCGAGCGTGGCGTTTGCGCCGTGACCGGCGGGACAGTTACGTGGTTGCAGCGCTCCGGGTGGAACAGGAGTTCAACCTTGCCGCCTTGACGTTCGAGCCCAAGGCGATGGTGAATGTCGAAACCTTCCCGGCTATTGAGAGGGCGCTGTTGAGACATGCCGAGAACCGGCTTCTGGAGGAAACAGACGGCGATATGTTGGTCCTGGCCGAGTCCCGCAAGGCTGGATTCTGGTGCGATGCGGAACCGAAACTTCAGGCTCGGTGGGCACTCGTTGCTGCCGCAGCCGAGGTGCTGCTGGAGGCTGAGCGCGTCGAGAAGGCGCTGAAAAAAACTCCGCAGTCGATCACCGGAATGATCAAGGAATATGCCGCGGGTGCGGAGCCCTGGTGTCTGCTGGATACTCAACATCGTCACATGGAGAGCCGCTGGTACAACTTCGAGCCCCATGGCGACGACCACGACAGCATCGAGAAACTGGTGATCCAGGCCAGACGGCGTTACGTGGCGGTAGGCTCTGAGATCGCCCGGCAATTTTTAACGGAACTGCAGAAAAACGCCCCGGACAAGAGCGTTGCGCGCCAGCGCGAGGTTTTCGAGAACCACGTCAAACCCTTTCTCGCTGAGAAGAAGACCGCCTATGTGTGGGTAGATGCGCTTCGATTCGAAATGGGCCGGGAACTGGCCCGCTTGCTTAAAGAAGACTTCGAGGTTGACCTGCATCCGGCCTTCGCGGCCGTGCCGACCGTGACCGAGATCGGCATGGCGGCGCTGCTGCCCGGCGCTCAGGGCGATGCAAAGGTCGTGACGGCAGGCAGCGGAAAGCTGGCGCTGGAGATCAACGGGACCCTCATTAAGGATCGCAAGGACCGGTTGACGCTTCTGAAGAAGCATGCGGGCGTGGATGTCTTTGACGCCAAGTTGGACAATCTCCTGCCCAAGCCTTCCAAGAAGGTTCGCGAGGGCATCGAAAGCGCGCAGTTGATTCTTGTGACATCGCAAGAGATTGATGAGCTCTGCGAGCAGGACAACATCACCCAGGCACGCAGACAGATGGATGGTGTCCTGAACGACCTGCGGCGAGGCGTTCGAATGCTCGTTGACATGGGCATTGAGCGCATCGTCCTGGCGGCTGACCATGGACACCTCTTCGCCGATGAATTGAGTGAAGACATGAAGGTGGATTCGCCGGGAGGCGAAACCGCGGACCTCCATCGCCGGGTTTGGGTGGGGCATGGGGGCAATGCGGACGATGCATTCCTGCGTGCGCCTCTCAGCGCCCTCGGCATGCAGGGCGACTTCGACTTGGCCACGCCCTGGACCTTCGCCTGCTTCAAGTGCAAGGGGGGTGCGAAGGCATATTTTCATGGCGGGCTTTCACCACAGGAATTGCTTGTGCCGGTCATGATTTTAAGTCCGTCGTCCAAACCATCCGCTGGTCCTCCGGTAGGTATCACCTGGACGCTCGTTCCGGGCAGTCAGAAACTTACGACCCGGTTCTTCTCCGTGCAATTAACAGGCGTGAACTCAGGTTTGTTCGACATCGCACCGCCGAAAGTCCGTGTTGAGCTGCGAGCGAAGGGAAAGATCGTGTCGCGTGCCGTCAGTGCGTCCTACGGATTCGAGGAGGCCACGGGGGATGTGGCGCTGCGCAACGATGCGAGCGATTCCAAGAGGATAGCCTCCAATACGATCACTCTCATGATCACCGAGGAGCCGGACCAGAAGAGTGTTGGATTGTACTTGCTTGATGCCGCGACTGGAGCTGAATTGGCACGGCTGGAGAAAATAGAAGTGTCTATCGCAATGTAAGGGATGAACGATGCCAGAACTTGATCGCAAATCGACCAGAGTTTTTGCCGGGAAGGTAGTTCGCAAGGACCTCGTCCGAAAGGTGAAGGTCGGGGCGAATGTGCCGGTCTTTGTCCTCGAGTACCTTCTCGGCAAGTATTGCGCCACCGATGACGCGGCGGCCATCGAGGCGGGGCTTCGCGTCGTGAACACCACGATCAGTTCCAACTTTGTCCGACCCGATGAGGCCAACAAGGCGCAGTCGATGGTCAAGGACAAGGGCAAGCACACGCTCATCGATAAGGTGAAGGTCCGCTATCTTTCGGACGACGATAAATACTGGGCAGAGCTGCTTAACTTCGGCCACAAGTTCGTCCATGTGCCGGAGCACTTCTTGCGCGAATACGACCGGCTTCTCATGGGCGGCATCTGGGCCCAGATCGATATCCGGCACCAATACGACGAGGATGCCAAGGGAAAGCGGAGCCCCTTCTGGATTGACAGTATAAAACCCATTCAGATCGCATCGTTCGATCTGGCGGAGTACCAGAACTGTCGTCGCGAGTTCTCGGCGGACGAGTGGCTTGACCTGCTCCTACGAACCATCGGTCTTGAACCGCAGAACTTCGACCGCCGGCTCAAGATGATGTTCCTCATTCGGATGATCCCGCTCTGCGAACACAACTTCAACCTTGTGGAGCTGGGACCCCGAGGTACGGGCAAGAGCTACGCCTATCAGGAGCTGTCACCATACACCATCCTGCTGACCGGTCCCACGACCGTCGCCAACCTCTTTTACAACATGGCGAGCGGAAAGATGGGGCTGGTGGGCATCTGGGACTCCATCGCCTTTGATGAGGTGGCCGATCTCCAGAAGATGCCCAAAGAGGTGGTTACGACACTCAAGACCTATTGCGAATCCGGCATGTTTGCCCGCGGGAAGGACGCTCTCACAGGTATGGCCTCCATTGCGATGTTTGGCAATACCAACCAGGCGGTCGACGTGATGGTGCGTTCCTCGCATTTGTTTATGCCCATGCCGGAGGTGATCCGCGAGGACATGGCATTCCTGGACCGCCTCCATTTCTACATCCCCGGCTGGGAGATTCCGAAGATGCGGGTCGAGTATTTTACCGACCATTACGGATTCTTGGTTGATTACCTTGCGGAGGCGCTCCGCGAGCTGCGAAAACACAACTTCACTGAAGCGATAGACAGAAATTTCTCGCTCGGTGCCCATCTTAATGCCCGAGACGTGAAAGCGGTTCGGAAGACGGTTTCAGGCCTGATCAAGTTGATTTACCCGCACGGTGAAATGAGCCGCGATGAGCTTGCAGAGATTACGGAGCTCGCCATCGAGGGCCGACGACGCGTCAAGGAACAACTAAAGAAGCTCGGTTCCTTTGAGTATCACCAGACTTCGTTTTCATACATAGACAACGATACGCGCGAGGAGAGATTCGTGGGGGTTCCGGAACAAGGCGGGCGCGACATGATTGCTTCCGACCCACTCGCCCCTGGGTCGGTGTACACCGCGTCCGTGGATGACCAGGGTAAGGTTGGTCTCTACCGCCTGGAGGTCGGCTGCTCTCCCGGAACCGGGAAACTCAAGATCGCCGGGGGCATCGATGGAACAATGCGCGAATCGATCCAGCGGGCTTTTGCTTACCTGGCGGCGCAGAGGGTCAAGATTGGCATCTCTCAGCAGGTGGACACGACGGATTTCCATGTTGAGGGCATAGACCTGCTCAGCAATCACGTGCCCTGTGAAGCAGGTGTCGCGCTCATCGTGGCGGTGTACTCCGCCATCAAGAAACAGTCGGTGCTGGCGGGCCTTGTGATACTTGGGGACCTGAGCATTCAGGGAAATATCAAGTCCCTTCGATCTTTGGTGGAGCCTCTCCAGGTTGCGATGGACAACGGCGCGCGGCGCGCGCTGGTGCCCTTGGAGAACAAGCGCAACTTCCTGGAGGTCTCGGGAGACATCGTTGAACGGGTCGATCCAATCTTCTTCTCTGACCCCATGACTGCGGCGATGAAAGCGCTGGGGATGACGTAAATGTGTTCGGACTCAAACGAGGAATGAAACAGGCAGATCATGACAAACGAAGAAATTGCCAGATTCTTCAATAACGCGAGGCCCCACATCCAGGGCAACCCGAACCTGCGCGATCCCCAGGTTGAGGGAGGTAGTATCAAGGCTCTTTCATTGATAAGAAATCGCTTTTCAGGGGCACGGGCACCCGCCCGCCTGCCTGTGCGTGTCCGCACGCAGACAGGCTAGAACCGGTCTGAATGAGCGCTTTCAT
>JGI24711J26586_10002049_pt1 | contig 14728 bp, 13 predicted proteins | sample BioPla3DNA1_FD_26586 | JGI IMG/M metagenome (IMG submission 26586)
ATTAAATTCAGCAAGGGATCGCAACTGGTAACAGTTGCATATCCTTTAATTTATGCGGATCCTAGAATAAATTTCTTAAGATCCTAGGTATGATAAATATTAGAGAAATTAAGCATTATTCTAATAAAAGAACTAAAAAAGATGAGAAAGTAGATAACAACTTTACTGTTTTTCAAAACATTCAATCTTACAGGTAAGTTTTTTTTGCTCTATGAGACGCAGCTTTTTAGACAAGCCAATTGTGTCTGAGTACTCTATAAGAGATGAACAATACTGATTGTCTTTTATTTGTCTTATTGCACAACATGCAGACTTATTCATTTATGCTCAATTATGTGTGCAGGATACTTGTCTTCAGATTCAGCTTTAGGAAGGTACATAATATCTGCAAAATCCTTTACTAGATACACTATTCTTATCATGCTTTACATCTAAAATTTCTTTGATCAAAATCAATAAAAAATTCTCAAAAATCACAAAAGAAATAAGTTTAATAAAGTAGGCACTTTTAAATGCGCTATAAAATTTGAAATAGATCATGATATCTATTTGTCTTTATAGATATTTGCTAATTAATTTATTAGATTATCAATATTGTCTTTTTTTATGAGATCTAAGTTATGAAGATGAAAACCGTAGGTGCTATTTTATTTTGCGCAGCGCTAGCAGGCGTAGGTGCATCATATTATGTAAAGCACGCTAATAAAACTGTTGATTATGAAGGTGCACAGTTACCATTTACATGGCAAAATACTAACCTTTATTTTGTTATTACCGATAGATTCAAGAACGGTGATAAGACAAATGACAATAGTTATGGCAGACCATCAGTTGATAGCGCAGGCTACAATGCAGGTACCTTCCATGGCGGTGATTTCAAAGGTTTGACACAGCAGCTAGATTACATCAGATCACTTGGTGTGAATGCAATCTGGGTTAGTTCTCCTGTTGAGCAGTCTCATGGCTGGGTTGGCGGTGGTCCTATGGGCTTATACCAGTATTATGCATATCATGGCTACTATGGCCTAGACTTCACATCAATCGATGCGAATATGGGTACAGTTGATGACTTTAGAACTTTTGTTAACGAAGCTCATAAAAGAGGTATCAGAGTTTTAATTGATATCGTAATGAACCATTCAGGTTACGCTACCTTAAAGGATATGTGTGATTTTAACTTTGGTAGAACCACTCATGGTGAAGATCCATGCAAAGAGTGGGTACCAACTAAAGAAATGGGACAGACTTTTCACGATAAACCAATTGATGCAAGCTTTGACAGCTCATGGAATAACTGGTGGGGCAAGGACTGGATCTTGTTTGATGGTTATGGCGAGCCATGCGGTGCTGAAGACGGTCTTGATAAGTGTCTTGCATATTTACCAGACTTTAAGAACACTAATCCAAATGGTCCTGCTGTAAAATTACCAGAGTTCCTTACAAAGAAATGGTCAACTCCAAATGCTAAATACGATATTCCTGCAGCTATTCCTTTCCGTTCTGGAAGCATGAGCGTAGCTCAGTTCCAGGCTCACTGGCTAGCATCTTGGGTAGAGGAATTTGGTATTGATGGTTTCCGTTGTGATACCGTAAAGTACGTTTCTTTAGATACATGGAAGCTGCTTAAGACCTATTGCGTTGAAGCTTTAGAAAAGTGGAGAGCAAAGAACAAGGGTAAAGATCCTGCTGCAAATTGGACTGATCCATTCTATATGACAGGTGAATTATGGGCATTNACAAATGATCCTGAGGATAAGTCAGGCTTTGCTAAGGATGGTGGCTTTGATTCACTAATTGACTTCTACTTCAATCCTGATGGTGTAAACCTGAATACATGTATTCTTCCTGATCAGTCAGACTGGGAGAAATACGGTAAGCTATACGGCAGATTAGAAGGAAGCGTACCGCTTGGTAACATGGCCTATATCTCTTCACATGACACATCACTATGTCGTAAGAAGGATATGGCAAAGGCAGCTTATAACTTCTTGCTGCTTCCGGGCTCTGTACAGATATACTATGGTGATGAGACAAGCCGTGTAAACGACATGGGCGGCGGCATCGATCTTGAGCAGGGTATTCGCTCTGATATGAACTTCCCTAAGGATATTGATAATCAGTCATTATGGGCTGCAGATGTAGCAACACTAAGCAAGACTTATTCAGCAGATCCTATCCTTGCAACATGGCAGAAGGTAGGTCAGTTCAGACTAAGAAATCCTGCTGTAGGTGCAGGTTTACAGGAGAAGTTAGATGATGGTTCATACTGCCGTCGCTTCAAAGATCCTGCTAAGGGCATCGATAATGCTGTAGTAATTCATGTAGGTGAAGCAAAGAGCGTTCAGGTAGGCAAGTGCTTTGCAAACGGAGATAAACTACAGGATGGCTTCACAGGCAAGACCTACACTGTAGAAAACGGTGCAGTAACAATTGATGTTGAAAAGATTGCGCTACTTGAAAAACAGCGTTAATTTATAAAGACATGATAAATGGTGCCTCCTTTATTGGAGGCATCTTTATTTTGTAAGCACAAAAGTAAAACTTTTCTGTATTTTCTAAATCTTACTATTTTCTTGCCAGCTGATTTTTCGTTGGCTTTCTTATCTTTGAATCAATAATGCTGCGATAAAAAGTTATAACTGGTATACTTTTGTGTAGTTTTATATATCCAGAGTTATTGAATAAGAATTATTATGAAAACAATTAAAGTGGTTGCTGCCATCATCTTAAAGGACAATAAAATCTTTGCTACACAGCGTGGTTATGGTGATTTTAAAGATGGATGGGAATTTCCTGGCGGTAAAGTGGAGCAGGGAGAAAGCCCTGAGTGTGCTCTTATTCGAGAGATTAAAGAAGAGCTTGATACTACCATTACCGATTTAAAATTCTTTGATAACGTGCAGTATGACTACCCAAATTTCCATTTAGATATGGATTGTTTTCTATGTAAGATTGAATCAGGCTCTTTAGAGCTAAAAGAGCATGAAGCGTCAAGATGGCTTACTGCAGATGATCTTGATTCTGTAGCCTGGTTACCTGCAGATTTAAATACTGTAGCAAAACTAAAAACGCATTTAAAATAACAAAAAAGTTTTTTTAATTTGTAAACATTGCATATCTTTTTTCTTGTTTTTAGAATGTGTATATAAGCTCAATTAATCAGTTTAACTGAATCTCATAAACAAAATTCATGAGCCATTGAGCTTCTTTATCCTGTCAGTTTTGAAAATACATGCATATAGAAGAGAAAAGTAAACCTTCTGTGAGTATGACTACCTTTTTTTAAGACATTGTCTCTATTGCTGATATTTTAAAGAATAGATGTTTTAGATTTTTTTAGAAAGGCTAAGAGCAGCTGATGCTGCTCTTAGAATAGAATTATTCTTTAATTCTGATTAGCATGTTTGCAAGAATTGCTACGATACCACCAGTGGTGATACCAGATGAGAACAGGCCTGAAATCTCTTTAGGGAACTGATTTAAGATCTCTGGAACAAGTTCAACTGACAGACCAAATGAGAAACTTAATGCCATCACAAGGATTGCCTTTCTGTTCATTGGCTGTGAAGCAATGATTCTGATGCCGGCAGCTGCTACTGTACCGAACATCAGTAGGGTTGCACCACCTAAAACAGGATCAGGAATTAAAGCAAAAATCTTACCTACAGCNGGGAATANACCTAAAATCACNAGGAAGATTGCGATGAAGTAACCAACATAGCGTGATGCTACACCTGTTAACTGAATCATGCCATTGTTCTGGGCAAAGATTGAGTTAGGGAATGAGTTTAAGCAGCCTGCTAACATTGAGTTAAANCCGTCAGCTAAAATACCGCCAGATGATCTCTTCTGGAATGTTTCTCCCTCAATAGGCTGACCTGAGATTAGTGAGTTTGCAGTAATATCACCATAAGCCTCAATAGCGGTAATTAAATAAACCACACCAAGACCGATGATTGCGGCAGGATCGAAGTCGATACCATACTTAAATGGAGTAGGTACATTAAAACCGCCATAGCTTGTGATTTTTGCAAAATCAACGCGACCTAGGAAAAAAGCTACAACAAAGCCGATTACAAGGCCGATAACAATAGAGCTCATACGCAGGTATTTGTTTGAGCTTCTGTTAAAGAAAAGAATAGAGATGATTACAAGGGCAGCTAATCCTAAGTTCTCCATTGAACCAAAACTACCATCAGCTTTAGCACCGAAGCCTCCACCACAAGAAATAACGCCAACTTTAATCAGACTTAAACCGATTAGAGTAACAACGATACCGGATACTAAAGGGGTAATGATTTTTCTGGTATAACGCAGAATCCTGCTTACAAACATTTCAACTACCGAGCCTGAAATTACAGCACCGAAAATTGCTGCAAGACCGCCATTTAAGCCTGCACCGATAATAGGTGAAATGAATGAGAATGAGGTACCCTGAATACATAGCAGTCCGCAACCGATTGGACCTACTCTGCGACATTGAATAAAGGTTGAAATACCTGATGCAAGCAATGACATTGAGATTAAATAACTTGTAGTCTCAAGATCGAGTTTGAGCGCATTGGCAATGATTAGTGGAGGAGTAATGATAGCCACAAAGATTGCCAGTAAATGCTGGAAAGCTGCAAAGACAGCATCTTTAAAAGGAGGTTTGTCCTCTAATTTATAGATTAACTCTTTCGAGACTGTACCATTGCTTTGTAGACTTTTTTCAATATCGTTCATCTTTGATTACTTCTTAAGGTTATTGTGCAGTTATCTAAGCTATCAATAATAGCAAGTGATTCAACCTGATAACCTTGATCACGAAGGTAATCACCACCGTGCTGGAATGACTTCTCAACGATAAATCCCATACCGGCTAATGTAGCACCAGCCTGATTTACTAGATCGATAATACCTTTTGCAGCATTACCGTTAGCTAGGAAATCGTCAATAAATAAAACCTTGTCGCCTGCGCCTAAAAAGTCCTTTGAGCAGCATACGGTGTAGCTCTTGTTCTTAGTGAAGGAGAAAACTTCAGTTACAAGCATGTTATCCATAGTTGAAGGCTTCTTCTTTTTAGCAAAAACCACAGGAACATTCAGTAAGAAACCAACCATGATAGCAGGTGCGATACCTGATGCCTCAATAGTTAAGATCTTGTTGATCTCTTTATTGGCAAAACGACGAACAAACTCAATTGACATTGATTGCAATAGGGTAGGGTCAATCTGGTGATTGATAAAGCTATCAACCTTTAAAATACCTCCTTCAAGGCATTTTCCGTCCTCTCTTATGCGTGCAACTAGAGGTGCAAAAGGTTTGTAGTGGAGAGTCATATGTTAACCTCACGTTTAATATTACTGATGATGGTTCTAGTTTTTGATAAAACTGATTGCGCCATCACTCTTACTGATTAGTTTAGCTTCCATGTCGTGTTCATCGTGGCCTGTAATAACAGCCTTTACTAATGAACCTACTTCAACTCCCTTGGCATCTGGAATTGAAATTACGCCATCGATGTCAGGAGATTCGTATTTTGAACGACCAACAGCGGTACCGTCATCTGATACGTAATCTACAAGGAGCTGATATTCTTTGCCTACACGACTTTCTAATTTGTCGTAGGAAATCTTAGCCTGAGCTTCCATTAGTATGGCAGCTCTTTCTTCACGGATCTGCTCATCAACAGGATTTAGATAGGTGTTAGCTGTAGCACCATCCACATCTGGATAAGGGAAACAGCCGACTCTGTCTAATTTAGCTTCCTTGATAAAATCTAAAAGCTCATTGAACTGTTCTTTTGTCTCACCTGGGAATCCTGTGATAAAGGTTGAGCGAATAGCAATATCAGGGCATACCTTACGCCATTGCTCAATAAGACGAAGTGTCTTTTCGATGTTACCTGGTCTTTTCATAGCGCGTAAAATTGTTGGATTTACATGCTGAAATGGTACATCAAGATAAGGAAGCACAAGTCCTTCTGCCATTAAATCAACAACACGGGATGCCTCATCTGATGGGTATACATAATGAACTCTAACCCAACGCTTTAGCTCTCCTAGCTGTCTTAGAAGACTTGATAATGAAGGCTTGCTTTTTAAATCCATACCGTAGTCTGAAGAGTCCCGCGCAATTACAAGCAGCTCTTTTACACCGCGACGTACAAGATCATTTGCCTCTGATAAAATCATATCAGGGTATCTTGAGCGAAGTGGACCACGTAATGATGGAATGATACAGAAGGAGCAGTGATGACGGCAGCCTTCGGCAATCTTTAAATAAGCGTAGTGTGGAGGGGTAAGTAAAATANCTGAATGATTTACGCTCTGTCTGTCAATTTCCTTTGGTTTACCAACTAATGAGACAATACCGCGGATCACGGTAGCTCTCATGCCAGGTCCGTAAACTGCGGCAACCTGAGGATATTTGTCCATAATTACCTTAGCACGGGCACCTAAACAGCCGGTTACAATAACCTTTCTTGCGTAGTTTAGAGCTTCACCGATAGCTTGCATTGACTCTTCAACAGCAGGTCCTATAAAGCCACAGGTGTTAACTACAACGACATCACATTTGCTATATTCGTTTTCAATTTTATAGCCCATGGCGATAAGCGCAGATGTTAAACGTTGAGCATCAACTTGGTTCTTTGCACAGCCTAAAGAGATTAATCCAATTTTTGGTGAATTTATGGTCATGTAAAATACTTATGGAAAAATATCTATAATTAAAAGCCAGGAATTATCCTGGCTTCATGAATTTTATTGGCCTGAATTAAGCCTTGAAAGCTGCTTGTAGTGGTGGAACTACCTGCTTCTTACGGCTCATAACACCTGGCATCCACATAACGTCAGCCTTCTTGGTGCCTAAAGCGCTGATAATGATGTCTTCATCATCAGATGCAACTAATAGCTCTGAACCTTCCTTCATGATGTCGGTTAGAACTAGAACAGCACTGTGACGGCCCTCAGCCTTAACAGCTGCAAGCTCTGACTGAAGCTGAGCCTTTAGCTCTGCTGAAACCATTGATAGAGAGATTAACTCTAACTGGCCGATACCAATCTTCTTACCGCCCATATCGAAGTCTTTGAAGTCACGGAAGATTAAATCACGTGGGCTTGCGTTTAGGTTTGACTTAGCCTTGAACATGTCCATACCTAAAGCTTCAAGATCAGAAACGCCTGCAATAGCTGCTAACTCATTAGCTGCCTTCTTGTCTAACTCAGTGCAGGTTGGGCTCTTGAAAAGAACGGTATCAGATAGAATTGCACAGAGCATTGCGCCAGCGATAGGTGCTGGAATTGCAACGTTGTAGTAGTCAGCTACCATCTTAACGATAGTGTTTGAGCAGCCTACAGGCTGGATCCAGCACTCAAGAGGAGTATCGGTAGTTACATCACCTAGCTTGTGGTGATCAACGATACCCTGAATTTTTGCCTTTAATAAATCAGCAGGTGCCTGAGCGAGATCAGAGAAATCAACTAAGTAAACTTCTTTGTCAGCTACCTCTGAAACAACAGCAGGAGCCTGCAGATTAAACTTATTTAATACAAATTCAGTCTCTGGCGCTACTTCACCTTGAGCTGCAGCTGTAGCTGCAATACCGCGACCATTTAAAACGTGAGCATAAGAAATAGCTGTTACAATTGAGTCTGTATCAGGATTCTTGTGACCTAGAACTAGTGCACTCATCAAAATATTCCTCTATATGATTTTCAAAATTTAATTTTGCTATTTTACATTAAAAATGGGCTAATGCTCAATTTTTTAGCTATATAAAGTCTCAGATTATTTTGTCATGAGTCCTTAGAAAACACTCTTTTGAATAATTTATTTGACCTGCATTTTTATCATATAGAAAATAGCTATATCTAATGATATAAAAATAGAATTAGCGTGATATTTAAAAATAAGTAATCATAAGCACATGGAAATTTTCCAAAGATACCAAAAATAAAAATATCAGCAGCGAGGAAATTTAAATGTCAAAGTTATCAGTTCCATTCAGATTCGATTATGTAGGTTCTTTTTTACGTCCTCAGGCTTTACTAGATGCAAGAAGCGCATATGAGAAAAAAGAACTTTGCTATGAAGAATTAAAGAAGGTTGAAGACGAGGCAATCACTAAGCTTGTAAAAGAGCAGAAAAATGCAGGTTACCATGTGATTACTGATGGCGAGTTCCGCCGTCACAGCTGGCATTTGGATTTTATGTGGGGGCTAAATGGAATCAAGCGTATTGAGCTTAACCACGGCTACTATTTTAACGGTATTGAAACCTATCACACCTCTGTAGAAATTGAAGGAAAGATTTCTGGTGAGAATCATCCATTTGTTGAGCATTTTAAGTTTGTAAAACAGTTTGAGGATGAAAACACCATTGCAAAGCAGACAATTCCTGCTCCTGCTCAGACTTTATCTGAGCTTTTAAGAGCTGATAACGTAGCTAAGACCAATGCTGTTTATCCAGATTTAAACGATTTGATTGAAGATCTTGCAAAGGCATATAGAACAGTAATCAAAGAGCTGTCAGATGCCGGCTGTAAAAACATTCAATTTGATGACTGTACTTGGGGGCTTATCGTTGACAAGAACTACTGGGAGAAAAAAGTAGGTAAAGGCGTTAGCGTAGATGCACAGGCTAATACCTTCTTAAAGGTAAACAACCTTGCAATTGAAGGTAAGCCAGATGGTGTTACCATTACCACTCATGTATGCCGCGGTAATTATCAGTCAGCATATGCTGCAACTGGTCCATACGATAGAATCGCTCCATTCTTATTTGATAAGGAGAATGTTGATGCCTTCTATCTTGAGTACGATGACGCAAGATCAGGTGGCTTTGAACCATTGAAATATGTATCACCAGATAAGAAAGTGGTATTAGGTTTAATCACCTCAAAACGTCCAGAGCTTGAAGATAAAGAGAAAATTAAAAAGAGAATTTTAGAGGCTTCTCAGTACGTACCTCTAGATAGACTTTACCTAAGTCCACAGTGCGGTTTCTCATCAAATGCAATCGGTAACAAGCTTACTTTTGAAGATCAGTGGAAGAAACTTGCTTTAGTAAAAGAGATAGCTCAAGAGATCTGGAAAGACTAAGCTTATAAGCAAACATAAAAAACATAGTACTCCACGTAAAGGCGTTGCTTTATTGACAGGCAATGCCTTTTTGCGTTTTACGCATAATTTGCCTTAGAAAAATATGCTAAAATACAGGACAGATTTGCCTTATAAGGCCTAGACTTACTTTTAAAAAGACTGATATGAAAAATTTATTTTTAAAAACATCCTGCTCTTTATTATTAGCTTTAAGCAGTTTAAGTAACGCACATGCGCAGGATNGCTCAAATGATAAATCATACCTTGATACCTTGCGNAACAGCTGTAATGATGGGGATGCTGATAACTGCTATGTCTTAGGCACTTTATATGTAGATGGCGATGGCGTTCAAAAGGATACCTTAGTAGGTTTAACCTTACTTGAGCGTGGCTGCGAATTAGGCTCTATAGGTGCATGTACTGATTTGGGCGAGGCCTATTTATCAGGAAAGGGTGTGGGGGTTAATTACTCAAAGGCAAACTACTACGTTTCAAAAGCCTGTGATGCNGATGATTTATTCTCATGTTCAGTGCTAGGAACAATGCATGCACGTGCTATGGGCGTAAGACGCAATCTTGAAAAGGCAGTTGAGTTATTTACAAAATCCTGCGATGGAAATGAACCATACGGCTGTATGCTTTTAGGCAAGATGTCAGAATCAGGATTTGGTACTAAACTTGATTTAAACCAGAGTCTTGAGCTTTTTAATAAATCCTGCACCTTAGGATCATCAAAGGGCTGTGATGAGTACAAGCGTCTTTTATCAAAGATAGAAGATGCTAAAGTTAAGGCTGAAACTGCAAATAAAAATACTAAAGCAGAATAGAAAATCAGGCTTTTAAAAAGATGATAATCAGGTAAATCCAATGTTACAAATCAATCCTAAAAGATGGTTGTTATCAGCTTTAATGATGCCGCTTAGCTGCGTTGCTATTACTATGCCTGCACCTCCTCCTGAGTTGTCTGATACCTTAACCAAATTCAGAACACAGGCTCAGTTAAATGAGAATAAAACTGAGCAGAATGATGCTCTAGCTCCTTTAATTGAGAATGTTGAGATTGAGTCAGCTCCATTTGTACCAGGCGATGACAGTGCAGGTATCTTGAGGCTGTCATCTGTATATTCTTCAAAAGCTGCCATTGGTGTACCAAATTATGGTGCTAGCATTGTCCGTTTTTATGATCTTGACGGTGTACCATGGGATATAGCATCTGTTGACTGTGAGAATCAGGGCTTTGTAAGTGAGATCACCGCATCTCCATCAGAGCTTTTAATTAAGCAGAATTATGGTGCCACCTCAACTAACATGGTGGTAAAGCTAAACAACTATGATACACCTCTTTTATTTACTTTAACTCCTGTAAAATTAGATAGACAGGGTATTGCCATCAATACTATTATCAATACAGTAAAAGTAAAAAGTTACACAAACGCTAATGGATATATTTATCCTAAAATCCATGAGGTTCCAAAGGCAAATCCAAGTGCTGAAATTGTGCGTTTTGACAATGTGGATTTGAGCAAAGTTGAGAACTCTCTTGTAGAGGCGGTCAGGGGTATAAAGGAAAATGATAATCAGTAGATGCATTAAGCTTCTTACTGTAGTCTTTGCAGTATTCTCATTGAATACACAGGCTGTGCAGATGCAGTGTCATGGCAATGCCACACATTGGCGTGATGTAGCCTACAGCAACGGTGTCATGAGTAAATACAAGGATGTAAGAAACTGTATTGCCTGGACTGCATATCAGTTTGATTTACCTGAAGAGCTTTTATATGCCATGCTCCATGTGGAGAGAGGTCCTGTTAACGGTAAATGCCGTACTAACAAGAATGGTACTCAGGATTGCGGACCTGCTCAAATCAATGATGTAAGAATTAAAGAACTTGGTAAATTCAGCTTAACTAAAAATGATATAAAAAGTAAACCCTGCCACAATATATGGGCAATGGGCTATCTTTTAAGGCGCGAGATTGAAAAGGCCAATGGAAAGATCTGGCTTGGAGTTGGTAATTATCATTACCATTATTCGGTAAATCAGACCATTCACAATCGCTATGTAAGAAAAGTGAAAAGCGCTTGGAAAAAATTAAATAAAAAAGTAGAAACTTATTGCACTCAATAAGCTCTTATTCTTATAAAGAATAATAAAAAGACAAAACTGGACATTGAATGGAGAGACAGCGTTATGAAAAGTTTTCATAACATCCTCGTGGTAATTGAACCTCGTCAGCTACGACAGCCAGCTTTAGAGCGCGGTATCGCTTTATATAACTATGCTGTTGCCCATAAAAAGGCAAACAAGACTGATGATGAAGTAAAAATCATAGCTGTTTTACCTGTAGTGAAAGAGCCATGGAGTTTCACCTCACTTTTATCTATTGATAAAAAGCAGCTTGAAAAAGAAAGATATCAAAAGAATGTAAAGTGGCTTGATGCATATCTTTCTATCAGTGCCATGGGCATTAAAATTGATAAGAAGGTTATCTATTCTCGCAATGTGGGAAAGGAACTTGTATCTCTTGCAAAAGATGAATGCTGCGATATTATTATCAAAGGTTCTGATATCCACGGATTATTAGATTCAGTGTTCTTTACACCACTTGACTGGCAGATGCTTCGCAACTCTCCAATTCCTGTATGTATCGCCAAAGATCATCTCTGGGAAGCGTCAGGTACAATTGCTGTTGCAGTTGATTTAACATCACCTGATGATGAGTTTACACATCTTTTAAATCTTAGTCTTCTGCGTGAAGCTCAGGCACTTGCAAAATTTACAGGCAGCAAGATAGCGCTAATCAACGCAATCACACCTATTATGCCACCTGTAGCTGTGGATGTTCCAGGTTATACTCCTGATTGTGTTTATGATGAAAATGTAAAAGAGAGCTGTCAGAAGGCTTTAGATTTTGCATCACGTCATAAGGTAAGCTCAGCAAACTGTCATATTGAAGAAGGCTCACTTGAGGATGTGATTGTTGACTGCTGTCAGAAGATTAAGCCTACAGCATTATTTATAGGAACAGCTGCAAGACAAGGCATTGCCTCAGCAATTATTGGCAATATTTGTGAGAGAATAACCGATAATTTGGATTGTGACGTTGTTGTTATCACTCCAAAGAGTGTAATAAGACACATTCCAACTACAAAACCATCAAAATCGATACCATAAAAAAGATGCAAAACGATACAAATTTACCTCAAAAGGCTGATGAATACGCACGTAATGTCAGCCCTTACTTTAATATTGAGGATAAGCAGGAAAAATATAAAGCTGATAAGCTTTTCAAGAGATTACGCCGCAAGGTAGGTCATGCGATAGGTGATTATGGCATGATTGAAGAGGGCGACAAGATCCTTGTATGTATGTCAGGCGGTAAAGACAGCTATGTGCTTCTTGATATGCTTCTATCATTAAAGAGATCGGCACCGATTGATTTTACTCTGATCCCTGTTCACATTGATTCAGGTTTTCCAAAATCACCAGAGCACTTACTTGAAGAGCATTTAAAGAAGGTTGGTCTTGAGTATCACATGCTGCAAAGACCCGTTTATGAGATCTGTAAAGAAAAGGTTGCAGAAGGTCAGCCATACTGCTCAATGTGTTCACGTCTAAGACGCGGTTTTCTGTATTCATTTGCAAGAGAGATTGGTGCAAATAAAGTTGCTTTAGGTCATCACCGTGATGACAGTCTGGCAACTTTCTTTTTAAACCTGTTCTATGCTGGCATGATGAAGGCAATGCCACCTATTTTAAGAAATGATAAAGATGATCTTACCGTGATAAGACCACTTATCTACTGCCGTGAGCGCGATTTAATTACCTTATCAAAAATAAAGCAGTATCCACTCTTACAAAAAGGATTATGCGGCTGGGGTGAAGATCAGCAGCGAGCTAATATGAGCAGGATGATTAAATCCTGGGATAAGGATTATCCAAAGAGAGCTGATATTGTCTTTAAAGCTCTAAAGAATGTAGCTCCATCCCACCTTTTAGATAAAGAGCTATTTGATTTTACTAAGATCTCAAACGGCCCGAAAGTAAAGTAATCAAAAGGCCTCAATATTCCTATTGAGGCCATAAAAAATTAAGTTTTACTTTGTCTTTAAATGACTTTTACTAGTCATGGCTTGCTACAAGCAAAGATAGAGCAACACCAACAAGAATATAAAAGATCCTAAACAGCATATTCTTTTTACCGTCGCATTTTCTAAGTCTTGGTAGTAGATCAGATAAGGCTACATAGACAAAGCTTGCACCTGATAGAGCTAAGGCGTAAGGGATGAGTGACTGAACTTTGCTTAGAATAAAGTAACCGCAGATACCACCACTTACACAGCCTATGAATGCCACAAGATTTACAATAAAAGCCTGTCTGTAGTTCATACCGCAATCTAACATAATGGCATAATCTCCAAGCTCGTGAGCAATCTCATGACTTAGAACGGCAATGGTAACTGCAAATCCTAGTGTAGGGCTTGCCAAGAAGGCACTGGCAATTACAAGACCGTCACAGAAGGTATGTAACAATGAACCGAATAAGATACCACCGGCACCATTTTTAATGGCATTCTTAGCGCCTTTTTCGGTAATTTCACCATGATTGTGGATGTTACCAAAGAGCATCTCAAAGAATGACAAAGCTAAAATTGCAGCAAGGGTGGTAAGTCCAATCTTATGCGGGTCAGCCTCACTCATAGCCTCAGGAATAATGTGGGCAATAGATAGTGTAACTAAAAATCCTACAGCAATCAGAGATATCGATTTTGAGTATTTCTTAATTAAATTAGAGCCAAGCAGCATGCATAAAAGAGCTGCAGCTACAGCTGATACTGCACAGGCAAGTAAAATAACTAACATAAATAGTTATCCTTTGCGTGAAGCTAATAATGCCTTGTAGACATCAAAAGCCTGACGGGTTTCTTCGACATCGTGAACTCGAACTAACTGAGCACCACGTTCAATACTTAAAAGAGCACCGGCAACTGAGCCTATTACACGCTTGCTAGGCTCTTCAATATTGCAAGCAACTTTAATCATAGTCTTTCTTGATAGAGCTGATAGAACAGGGTAGCCCAAATCTACGAAATCCTGCATATGATCTAGAAGCTGGTAATTATGAGTAGCAGACTTACCAAAGCCAAAACCTAAATCAAGAATTATGTTTTCTTTCTTGATACCTGCTTTAATTGAGTCATCAACACGCTTTAACAGGAAATCTTTAACCTCGGATACAACATCTGTATAGTGAGGATCAACTTGCATGGTCTTTGGGTCGCCTTGCATATGCATCAGAATAACTGGTACCTGAAGCTTTGCTGCCATCTCAAGAGCACCATCAAGACGTAGCGCACGAATATCATTCCAGATATGGGCGCCTGCTTTTACAGCCTCTTCCATAACCTTTGGCTGAGAGGTATCAATAGATAAAAGCACATCAACGTTTTTAGATAATTTTTCAACTACAGGAATAACACGGTCAAGTTCTTCTTGAAGAGGTACAGGAGTAGCGCCAGGACGGGTGGATTCACCGCCGATATCTATAATAGTAGCGCCTTGATCTACCATCAGTTTTGCATGTTCAACAGCTGTATCAAGCTTATTCCATTTGCCACCATCAGAGAAAGAGTCAGGAGTT
>JGI24711J26586_10002055_pt1 | contig 14708 bp, 20 predicted proteins | sample BioPla3DNA1_FD_26586 | JGI IMG/M metagenome (IMG submission 26586)
TCCCAACGAAATTTATTGAGGTTTCGCTATACCGAACGCCAAAATTCGTATAACAATTATATAATATACAAAATAGGGGAAAATATTAACAGTAAAATATTTAATAAAGTTTAATATATTTAATTAATGTAGCTGTTCATTTTGGTCCTGAACAGAATAATAAAATATAGGACGCACGGCATTACGCCAATATAAAAAAGGGATGTTTAAAATACATCCCCCCTTTATTGCAAATTTATAGTGTACGAGATTACGGATATATGATATAATAAATATATAATCAATTAAACGAAAGTTGAGGTAATTAAAATGGATGTAAGAATTAAAGAAAAATTATTAAATGATGTCAATAAAATAAAGGATGAGAATGACAGAGTGGATTTTACTGCAGTTGTAAATAACATATTCAATTATATATACTTAGAAAATAAAGACACAAGTATTAATGAAATAGTTATTAATGCAAATGAAGCATTATTTTTATCAATAATGCAAGTTTCAGTGAAACGTTTCGAAGAACTTACTAACAAATACAAATTTTTAGCTTATATTTTAAACACAGTAGTTATACCAATTTTTGCACAAGAAGTTGATATATTCCTTGAAAATTAGTAAACACCGCAAAATAACTATTTACATTCTAAATTGTATATGATATAATATATATATGGTAAACAAATACCATATGTTGAACCGATACGCCTAGCGTACTAGCCTATTTAATAGGTAATAAAAAAAAGAAAAAGGTGTATTTAAATGATTAAATTAAGTGAAATGAATGAATTAAAAACGTTAAGGAAAACAGTCAATATTACTAAACGAGGAACAGAACTTACAGTTGCAAATGAATTTGGGTTAATGAGATTTCAAAAAAGAAGTGAATATATTTTAAAATTTTGTGAAAACAATAATTTAACACCCGTATTCAATGCAGATGAAATATGCTATGGATTTATGCTTGATGGACACAAATGTAAGTGTATCGGGTGGAATCATCATAATACTGATGTATATGAAATATATTTCAGAATAATTTAAACGAAATATTTTGTGGAGTCACTCAATTTAGAGTGACTTTTTTTATTTGAATTAGATCCATATCCAACTTAGCACCTCTAGAACTTCCTTCTAATTATAATAATAAAAGTATATTAAAACTTCTAGAAAACACATCTATGGGATTTGTAGGGCTTCCTATATAATAAGGAAGCCTTTTTTGCTGTGCATTAAGACGGATATTTCTTTTTCTACGGGAAAATAATTGGAGAGTAATTTACTACGGGTAAAAAATACACAGAAAAATAGGAAGAAAAAAGTATTCTTCCTAAAAGTAAGTTTTTAAAATTAAATGTTACATATATATAATACATAAAACACTATAAATTTATAACATGTATTGCGTTCCCACCTTTCAGGTATAACCATGATATTGGGTTTGCGCTCCCACCCGCAGGGATTAACCGTGATGATAGTTTTCTTTTTGTCTAGACTCTTAACAAATTTTTATTTTATTAGTCTAAGAATAAAGAAAGCAAAAAAATTAAAAAAAAATGTATAGCTCTGGAACTTCCTAATATATATACTACTATTAGGAATAGCCAACACTATACATAAAATTTTAAAAAAAATGCTTAAATGTTAGTCTAAGTAAGAAATAAAAAATCTGTTAAGAGTCTAGATAGAAAAAAATAAAGATATGTTGTTATATTTTTACAGTATTCTATGTATTATATAATCAAATAGATTCGGGAGGAATAAAAAGTGCAAGTAAAATATTATTCAAGAGACGAAAAACAGTATGCCAAATTCAATAGTATAGAATTTGTAAAACACAACAATTATTATGTGCATAACACACATGGATATTTGCACAGATATATTTATCAATATTATAATCCAAATATTAATATTGAAGGATATGATATACATCATAAAGATCATAATAAAATGAATAATAATATATCAAATTTACAATTATTAACATCTAGTGAACATCATAGTTTACATTCAGGACATAAAGGTGAACTTAATCCATGGTATGGACAACATCATTCTCTAGAAACTATAAAAAAAATATCTGAAGCAACATCAGGTGAAAAAAATCCAATGTATGGAAAAAATCATTCACCAGAAACAAAACAAAAAATATCAGAAGCAAATAAAGGTAAAAAACCATGGAATTATAAAACACGTACATTTGAAATGTATGAAGATATAAAAAATAGAATGAAATGTAAAGATTTTTGTCTTAAATATAATGTATCACATAATGTTTATTATTCAATCAAAAAAGAACTTAAAATAAAGGAGGATTTTTAATATGAATTCCTATAAAATAAGTGAAGTTGCAAAGAAATTTAATGTTGATACGCATACATTAAAAAATTGGATACGCAAGTATGATTTCGAAGTAAATTATGTTGATGCAGGACAATTTAAGTATATGAAATTGACAGATAAAACTATAGAACAGATAAAAGAGATGTTAAAAAAGAGATATAATATTGACGATTAGAGATATATATAGTAAACATGAAAAAAATGGAGTGATATAAATGAAATTAAATGTTACAAAAAATGGATATAAAAGAAAACCAAAAAAAGTATGGGAAGTTAATAAAGCATTAGTGAGAGCAACAGTAGATGTGACACCAGAAGAAATAAGAGATAAAATATTATTAGGACATGCCTTTACTCCAGCGGAATTATCTTTACCAGTTCACTATTTAAATAAAGATGGAAAAGAAGTTAATTTAGAAATTACTAAAGAAAAATGGGATACTGCTTCACTAGTACCCAAAGATAAAATAGACGATGATGATTTAGAAAAAGAATATAAATACAAAAGAGATTTAACTGTATCTGATGCAATGTATCCGTTTACTATTAGAATATATATATGGGAAATTGGACACAAACGATTATATAGACGTAATAATAGAAGTTGGACATCACAGCAAATATTTGGATTAGATATAGATAATGAAGATTTTGAAAAAGACAGTAACAATAAAACAATAAAAGAAAATGGAAAACAAAAGCCTTTTAAGAGTAAAGATTATTTATCACCTAAGGAGGCATTAGAAAGATGCAAATTATATGGTATTGAACCATTTTTCATGTATCATACATCATCATCTGAACCTGATAAATGGGATAAATTCAGGTTATTATTTAAATTAGAAGAGCCAACAAAGGATTATAGAGTATTCAAATTAATTCAAACAACACTGATGAATATGTTTCCTGAGTGTGATAAACAATGTAAAGATCCTGCCAGACTATTCTATGGTTCATATTCACCAGATAACAAAAAACAAATTTATTTTAATGAAAATGCAACAATTGATATAAAAATATTGTTGAATTCATATGAAGCATATTTAAAAACAAAAGCAGCTAATTTTTCGCGAGATTTGACTAATTATTATAATAATATATCAGTTAAATTTGATAATGGCCAACCTGCTATCTTTAATTCACTTACTGAGGCCCAACAAGCTTATCCAGATGCAGAAATAACTAATGTAATAGGTAAACACATTGTATTTACTAGAGATGTATTTGAGGTACAATATGGTGCAGCTAAAATAACTAATGCGAATGGTAAAGTAAAACACGTAGCTAATAATAATCTTAAATTTAATAATAAAGGTAACAAAGATTTCACAACAAAAAATTGGATGCAAATGCAAAAAGAATGCCAGTTATATCAAGATTTTGTAGAAGGAAAAGTATTAAAACATGATCAATTATTAGGTTTATATGGTAATTTATTGCATATAAAAAATGGTGCTGAACAAATTGAAACGGTTATGGAAACATATAAAGAAGGATATTTGAATTATGGTGATGGTTATAAATATACTTGTTATAAACAACACATGAAAAAATGGAAGCCTTATTTTCAAACATGTAAGATATTTTGTCCATATAATATGAACGGCGAATGTAAATGTATTGGTCGTATGATAGATAAAGGATTACTTCCTACGGGTAAGATAGATATTTTAAGACAAAATTTTCAGTATAGTACATTAAATAAAGAAGCGACATTTTTAGAGAATGAAGTAAAAGCAATATTAAATAGACCTGCTAAACCTGAATTTGATATAACAGTTATAAAAGCTCCTACTGGATTTGGAAAAACGCATTGCTATATAAACAATGTAAAACATGGAGATTTAATAATTGCACCTACGCATAAATTAGCATTAGAGATAAAACAAAAGTTAGAAGCTTTGAATAAACAAGTATTTTATTATGATGGTAAGCCTGAGTTAGCTGATGAAGCAGATAGAAATGAAATGAATAGATTATATGCGATGGGTTTTCCTCATGAAGCTAACAAATATTATCGTAGAAAAGCAGATGAATATGAAATTGAATTTGTGAAAAATTTTGGAAATATTAATTTGATACCGAATTATTTAAAAAAGCGAAAAGTAAGACTGTGGGTCGCAAATAGTAATAAGAAGAACATTAATAATTTAATAACTATTGCAACACATGCTCGTTTACAATATTTAGATATAAATAATTACAACAACATAATTGTTGACGAAGATATATTAAACACTTTATTTCAACAGGGTGATATAAGAATAAAAGATTTAGTATTAGTGAGAGATTTATTTGCAGCTGCAATACACAATTGGGGTAATAATATAATCACTGAACGTGCTGAATATAGATATGCAAATGTGGATAGAACTAATAGCAGAGTAGCTAGATTAAAACGTTTTATACTTAAACATGACAATAAATGTTTAAGTATTGAAGAAATAATTCAAACAAATAAACATTTGCAAGGCAGAGAACACATTTTACAAATATTACATGCCTTAGAAGCTAGTGCAATTAAGGGTAAAAATAAAGTATATCAAGATATTTATAACAAAATATTAATCATAGAAAAACAATTGAAAAACACATTTGAATGGAAAACAGATACTATAACGGTAAAATTCACTAATTTAGAATTAGATACGATAAAAAATATGTTATTTAAATATAATACAAAATTAGAAGCTAACTTAGTAAATTTCTTCTATTATTTAAACAAAAAAGAAATGAACTATATATACACTAAAGGCAAAAATGAAAAAGAAGGAACTTATAGTTATATAATGGCATATGACGAAATAATAAAACCTAATAAGAAATACATTATATTCAGTGCAACAATATCTAAGTTAATTTATGAAACACTCTATAAGGATATAACCATTATAGAAACGCAACGCATATTAAATAAAGGAAGAATTATTCAGATTCTGCAAAATACATCGAGAGCAAAAGTAAATGCATCTATAAAAGTTAGTGAATTAGCGAAGCAACAAGATTTATCTCCAGAAGCAGCTTGGATGTGGGTTGAGAGCGATTTATTTCAATTAAAACATAAGATACAAGGCAGAACTATCATAACATTTTTAACTATGAAAGATAAATTTAAGGAATTTGGATTAAATGTACATCCCGATATTCATTTTGGTAATAGTTCTGGATACAATGATTTATCAGGAGAAGATATAGTTGTTTATGGAACACCTCATATGAATGCAATAAAATATTTACTAATAGCAAAACAGTTAGGATTTGATGTTGAAGATACAACAATAAAACATAGAATTGTTGAACGTAATGGATATAGATTCTGGTTTGCTACGTTTGATTCACTTGAACTTCAAGAGATACAAATGAATTTAATTGAGACTGAATTATTACAAGCTATAGGACGTGCCAGAGTTTTGAGAGAAGAATGTGAAGTATTGGTATTTAGTGACTTCCCTATTCCAGATGCTGAAATATGGATGCGAGAAAAGAAAAAGATAAAAGAAGGAAATGATATAATTACAAAAGACTTATTGATTAATACTATAACTGGTGTTGAAACAGAAAATGTAATTGATACTATGGATGATATAGAAATGGATGATGCATCATATGTTTTCATTGCTCCAGAAAATACACATCAAACACATTCTTCTCCAGTTCAGAATAAAACAATAGCAGATATATTTAAAAACAACAGAGAGCTTAAAAATATTAGCCAAATAGCTGAAGATTTTTTTGGAGGACAATAAAAGATGAATAATGAAAAAACTATTGAAAAAATAATAAAAATAAATGGTAAAGAATATTTAGAAAAACATTATACAAATACAGAATTCGGAATAGATGTAATAAGCTATTCCGAAGCAAATGGAGATCAATTAAGTAAAAGTTTTGGTGGCCCAACATCAATTCATTACGACCCAAAAACAGGACAGAAAAAGAAAGAATACTATATATATAGTGATACGGATGAATATGCTGTAGCAACTTATTATAAAAACAATAAAAAAATTATTGAACGATATAATATGCAAGGTGCTCGTAATAATGGTGCTAAATTTGATATTAAAGAACCAACAAAAATTGAATATTATATTGGAAATAAAGAAGTATTGTTTAGATACAATAAACGTGTGATAGGTGTAGATGAATCTGATGAAGAAAAAGAAATTAATAAAAAATTAGAAGATACAGCAGAAAAATATAATATATCGCCCATCAACATAAAAATTAAATTGGAAGAAAAATTTCTAAGTGATTTAGAGGAGTATTAAAATGAAGTACGAAATTGGAAACAAAAAATTCAAATCTAAAAAAGATGCTGAGGTTTATATTAGAAATATTGTAGATACAATTTATTATTTTGATGAACTTAGTATAGACGATTTTGATTTTTTGATGGAATTATTTAAAAATCATCACGATTATGCTGGAAAAATTGGATGTGGCGTAGCAAAAATAACAGTAGAACCAACAGAAAAAGGCACTAAAGGATTTTTTATTATAAGATTAGATGGTAGTAAAGAAGATATAAGCTGGACAACTTGTTTAAAAGATATTAATAAACAAGTTAATCCTAATGATATGTTTCGTGAAGCCTGTCGTAAAGCAATCGAACCTCAGATTGACGAATTTAGAAAAACACAACGAATTGAAGGAAAATATAAACATATTAATGGTACATTTTATGATAGAAAAGATATACATGTTGACCATGAAAAATATTTCGAAGATATTGTTAAGGAATTTATGGAACAATGGAATGGTGATATAAACAAAGTAGAATATGAACATGGAATTGGTGTATCTTTTAAAAATGAAAAACTTAAGAAAGAATTTGCTGATTATCATAAAAAACATGCTACATTAAGAATACTTACTAAAGAAGAAAATCTTAAAAGAGGTTATCATAAGGAGGTTTAATATGGATGGGTTTATTGTTAAATCATATGATACAAAGAGGTGTTATGTTATATATGAACATAATGGTTGGTGGTATCGTAACAGTGGAATTTTAGAAAAAATTTTAACAAGAAAAGATATTCAAAATATTTTAGATAAATTTAAAACAGATTCACTTTTTCGTTTTTGGAATTGGAATAAAGATGAAGCTCAAAGATGTGCGGATTATTTAAATGAAAAATATTTAGTGATGTTAAGAATGTTGGAGGATTAAAATATGAACGCGAAATTAAAAGAATTGAAAGATGAATTAGAATACCAGCTCGATCTTAAATATTTTGCTGCTGGTGACAAGTTGTTGCAGTGCACACAAAAGATTAAAATACTTCGCAAACAAATTAAGGAGTTAGAAAAGAATGAAAGAATTTAGTTCGTCGTTGTGGTATGTATTAGCAAATGAACACAAATTACAATGTTATCCAGACGACAAAGAAGATATAAAATTTATGATTGAAGATATGTTAAATTGTTTGAATGAAACAGCTCAGAATTATATTGAATATTGTATAGAATGTGAACTATTTAATGAGCTAATGACGATGTGGCATTACTGGAAAGAATTCGGACTTACAGAAGATGAACAAAATGATTTAGAACAACAAATTATAATGCTAAAATTGATATCTTAAACACGAATAAAAGTCACCCATAGATTTATTGATTATATGGGTGATAAAAATGGAAAAAACTATTTTAGGCCTTGATATTTCTCTTAACTCAACTGGCTTATCTATTTACGACGATGGACGCATTATATTCTACGACACCATTCAACATCCTCGAAATACATCTCTAGAACAAAAATTTACTAACATAGGAAATTATATGGAGAAGTTATTAGACACATACCAGATTGATATAGCATCCATAGAACAAGTTTTCATGGGTTATCAAGGAGACACTTCATTAAAACTATCTAAAGTGCACGGAGTAATAATAAGAGAATTGGACAGACACAAGGTTAAATATATTTATTATGAGCCAAGTGAGATTAAAAAAACAGTCTTAGGACACATTCCAATGAAAGAACACAAGGGTAAAACTAAACTTTTGGTTGCAGCGGAAATATTTAAGTTATTTCCTGAAATTCCAACGACGGTAAAGGATGATATTACAGATTCAGTAGGTGCAATCATCACATATCTGAGGAAATGCGATGAATAAATATTTAAGTCAGCTGGCTAAAGAACGGTATCAACAATATCTCAAATCAGAACATTGGAAACAATTGAATGATTTATATATCACTGAAAATAGTTATTGTGAACTCTGCGGGCATGATCAGCCATATGATTTAATTCTACATCATTTGAATTATCAACACCTATGGTATGAAACTAGGGACGATTTTCAAATAGTATGTTGGCGATGTCATGTCACTAAATGCCATCCAGATAAGGAGTAAGATATGAATTATAAATATATACCCATCGACCCAGATGCATTTGAACTTTTACTTAAATTACAGGAAATGAATAATGAATCTTTGGAAAATTGTTTAAATGCAGCAATTAATTGTTTTATGTGTTATAGCTGTAATAAAGAAATACATGACTTGATTGATGAATTACTCGAAGAAGAAGATGATTAAAAAAACTTGTTAAAAACTTTATAAAAACTATTTATAATACTAACATAATTAATCAAATTCGCCGGAGTTAAAAACTCAGCGAAGATTAAAAAATATTTTATGAAAAGGTTTCATAGAAAGTGAAACCGATGGAGGATTTTATTATGATAATTAAAAAATGCAGGACAACATGGAACTATTTATTTGACAAAAAACAAAACCCATTCGGTGGAGAAGCAAAGTATGAATCGACTATTATTATTTCAAAAAACGACACAGCAACATTAAAATTGTTCGAAGAAGCTATAAAAGCAGCAAAAGAAAAAGCAAAAGAAATGTATGTAGGTGTAAAAGGTATCGACGCATTGGAATTTCGACTTCGAGATGGAGACAGCGAAACAGACAACCCTAAGCATTATGACTTCTTAAAAAATTCATATTTTTTCACAGCAAAAAACAAAAAAGATATAGAAGTATACAAGGCTGTTAAGCAAAATGATAAAGTAATTAAAGTAGCGGCTGAAAAAGCAGATGTTTATAATGGCATGAATGCAGCAGTAATTGTCAACCCGTTCGTATATAATGCTAACCGCAAGCTTGGGATTACAATGTATTTAAATGCAATCGTAAGAATACCAGGTGGCGAAAGATTAAGTACTGGTAATTCAGTAAACGATATCGACATCGAAGATGCTTTCTTGGCTGAAGAAGATGATGACTGGGCAGTACTATAATTCAAAAAAACTAAGGAGCTAATAAAATAGCTCCTTTTTTATGTTAAATCTTCAAGCACACTCATATCAATGGCTAGAAGTAAAACATGCCCTTTACAGCTATTACATTCATTGAAGCTAAATATATATTGCTAGAATTCATTTTAAATGTTGTTATGCATTTCTATGCACACAAAAATAATTGCAGCTCTAAATGTCCCTATTCCCACTTTTTTTTTGTTAAATGCACCGCAAATTTGTAAAAAAACTTGTCCCTTATTTGTACAATATCTCTATAAACAAATTAAAGAGGTAGATAGTATGTATAAGGATAATACATTAAAGGGAATTCTAGAGGACAAGAAACATGTTATATCGTTTGAAGAAGATTACGAATTAATTAAAGAAAATCCAAATGCAATGTGGTTTAAATATGAAGAACGAATTAAGAAAATTTGCAACAATATATCTTTTTTTAAAAACTATCCTCGTGAAGAACTTATCCAAGAAGCATATCTTATTTTTATTAAATTTTGTAAACGTTACGACCCATTCTACAATGGCAAATTTTATCCGTTTGACAGGTATATCTTTGCAGCACTTATACAAAATCTTCGTGCTCATGTACAACACACACGCTTTAAAGCTAATCGCGAACCTTGTACTGATTTTTTAAAACAAGATAGAAATTCTAATAAAAATGTTGAATATGAAGATAACGAATTACTCAAAACAAACTATTCACTCGAAGATGAAATGTTATATGATCAAAGCTTACAAGCTTTTTTAAAAACCTTGAAAAAAGTTGAAAGGATTGTGTTTGAAGAAACATTAAATGGAACTAAACAAAAAGAAATTGGTGAAAAGTTAAAAATGAAACAATCGAGGGTGTCAGTAATTTTAAGTAATATTAGAATTAAGTATCTTACATATTTTAATATGAATAAAAATGAATTCAAATCTAGAGCAGTGCGGAACTTGGATATCGAAAAATATGTAAGACAAAAAAAACAACGTGAAAAAAATAGACGTCGGATGTGGTGATAAAAAGTGCACTCAAATTTATTTAATCAATAAAGGAGAGTGTGTTTTTTATGTTACCAATTATATTTAAACAAATTGCTTACAATGTAACTAAATGCAATCGCAAGATTGAATTTATATGTGTACATTACACAGCTAACTATAGCAAAGGTGCTGATGCTCTAACTCATTTCAAATATTTTAATGGCGCAAACCGTAATGCCAGTGCCGATTTCTTTGTAGATGACCATAATATCTTACAAGTTAATGATTATCGTAACAATTACACATGGCACTGTGGTGATGGAAAGGGTAAGTATGGTATAACTAATCGTAATTCAATCGGTATTGAAATGTGTGTGAATAGTGACGGTGACTTCAATAAAACATTGTATAACACGATTGAATTGGTTAGATATCTAATGAAGGAACTTAATATTGATATTAATCATGTTGTCCGCCATTGGGATTGCAGCAGAAAACCCTGTCCATTAATGTTTTGCGGAAATGCAGAAAAAGATAAAGCATGGGTTGAATTTAAAAATAAGTTAAAGGGGATTAAAGAAATGGAAGAACTTACATGGCAACAAAAAATAGTGAAAGAAGCATATGAAGCTGGGTTATTAACTTCAGATGAATGGATAGCAAAAGCAGAACAAAAAGCTGATATCTGGTTTGTATGTGCTATGATATTAAATCTTGAAAAAAAAATAAAGGGTGAATAAAATGGCAACTATAATACAAAGAAACTCAGAGAATCCTCTTATATATCACGGAATCGTCACAGCTAGGTATGGTGATTATTTTATTTTCGAAATGCGAGTGAATGGTAAGAATATTAAATGGGAATGTGGCCTGGATTACTGGAGATTAATCGAAGATAATGAATAATAAAAAAAAGTTGGAATGCCTTATTCCAACTTTTTTTTATTAAAATATGTGTCTTAAATATCGGCGTATTTCAATTTCTATCGTAGTATTTTTCGATGTGAATACAAATGCAGAAGACAAAAGAAAAGGCATAGAATTGAATCTACACCGATAAATAATAATTATTTAGGCATGTACTTTTTATTTTGCTAATTTTTATAAAGATATAATGAAGTGTATTTTTTGTAAATCATTTCAGCATTAATTAATTCAATTATATTGAACATATTTTCTTTATTTTTGTTAAAATTAAGTTTTAAACAGATATTATCATATGATTCTTTTTCTGATAATAAACTACAAATTTCTACAACTTCTGTGACAGTTAGTTTTTTATTATAATAACCAAGATTTTTAATTAATAATTTATCAGATTCTGACTGTTTTAATAATCATTTGCTAGTTTTAACATCATAATTTTTCTTTCTAATTCTTCAATATATTCATCCGATAAATTGTACTGTTTTTTATTTTTTATAATTTCTTGTAAATCATCATAAAAGCTATTTAAAAAACTTTCATCATCAAAAATATTTACTAATCCAATATCAGGATGATAAGATTGCCATATACAATCTAATATACTTTCTACTGTTTCATAAATATCTGATTCTTTATCTAATTCGTCCCAATCATCCATATTTTAACACCTTCCTTATATATCAATATTATATACAGCTTTCCATGCTTCTTTTGGATAACTATTTACTTCTTTATATCTTGCATCTGGAACTTTTTCAATTGTTAGATTATTTTTTTCACAATATCTCTTTAATGGTCCATATGGATATGTATTTCCAGTTTTTTGTTGAATAGCTAAAATAGTTGCATATCCTTTTATAATTTTCAATTGTTTCTTTAATTTATTATTTTCAGCAGTTAATCCACCAACTTGTCCCAAAGCTGTTGCTGTTTTCTTATCCGATATCATTGCTTTAGTTCTAATTGCTTCATCACGTTGTTGTTCAATTAATTTTTTTTCTTCTTTTTCCTTTTTAAGTTCTTGTAATAATTGTATAGCAAAATCTGGATTAGCAATCATATTTTCAATTGTATTTTCCGTTGCATACATACCATGTTTTCTTATCGAAGGTATAACTTCATCAAATATCCATTTTTCAAATTTTTCGGCTTCTGGCAATTGTGAATTTATTATTAATCTATAAATATCACCTTCAGAAATAAATAACATTTTTTGTTTTCCACCATTTGTAGGTATTTCCATTTTGGATACCCCTTTACAATGGGTATTTATTGCCTTACTTGGAATTACATATCCTAAAATACTGGCAATATCTTTTCCACAAAACCATATTTTATTGTCTTTTATTATTGTCCGCACATTATTTCCATTGTAGTTAAATATATTTGTTAAATTGTCCATATAAATATGACCTCCTAAGTTTTAAGTCCTTTACGACTATTATTTTTAAATATAATAAACAGGCGAACTTTAGAATTTAACTAAATATTTGCAGTGCATAAAAAAACTCCCCATCTTAATGACAGGGAGTGGAGATAACTGTTATTAAGCCGCTATATTGTTATCACCTTTATTAGCTTTATCTTTAATATTTTCAATAAGCTTTTTCAAGAACCCTGGCATTTCTATCCCACAATTTTCGAGGTTTTTAATGAATGATAAAGCTTCACATGCAATTTGGAAGAATGTAGTTAATAAAAATACAAATGGTATTGTAATTCCAACATAAGTTAGAAGTAATAAGTCAACGCCGAATGCGAAAATAACTAACATAATGATAAGTAATTTTTTAAGTAAGCCATTCTTAAAGTCTTTTTTGTTTTTCTTGCCTGTAATTTTAGCAGCGATTGTCCCACTAATAATGTCGAATGTAATGCTTAATAAAAGCATAAATACTGCAATTCCATACATCTTAAAAAATGCTGAGATGCCCGTAAATACAAATGTGATGATTGCTTTGATTAATTCACGCATATTCATAACCTCCAGACCCTTCCTTTTATTTATTTTTAAGTGTTGCAATTTCAGCTTCAAGTATTTCAATTTTTTCTATAAGTTTTTGGGTACAACCAAGTAATGTTGGAACAATTTGTGAAGTATCTATACTAGCACATTGTTCGATTACAAATGTTTCTTCAACTTCTCTAGTAACTTCATTACCATTTTCATCAATTTCGGTTATAGTTTTCATTACTGGTTGTCCAAATTCATCTAATAAAGGGAAACTAAAGTCATTTTTAAATACTGCTTTAGGGAATACTTGTTCAAACTCATCAGCAATAAAACCTGTTAAGTGTATATCACCTTCATTTCCTACAAAATCTTTGTATTTAAAGCGGTGTAAAGGTAAATTTTTGATATCGTTATAGCAAATTGAAGTATCTGCATCTAGTATTTCCTCTTTTAAACGTCTATCCGAACGATTTGTGAAGGCTGTTCCAGTTCCTGCACCAAAAGATATAGAAGCAACTGATGAATTACCAATATGTGCAGTATTTGAACCATAGCCTTTAGCTTCATGTCCAATTACTATTTCATTGGTATCATTATTTGCATTTGATCTTGTGTTATAGCCAATATATATACACCTATTAGAATTTGTATTCATATTTGTTGATGTTCCATAAAATCTACCTGCACCAACACCTATGCCAATATTATAAGTTCCACTTGTATTAGGTTGTAAAGCCCATGTACCCACAGCAACATTATTTGAACCAGAACTTGTACTATCTAAAGCTCTCATTCCAATTCCTGTGTTATAATTTGCACTTGAATTTGAAGATAATGCGTCTTTACCTACAGCTGTATTACCACTACCAGTTAAACTCGCTGAATATAATGCTCGTTCACCTATACCAGTATTATCTGAACCCACGTTTAATCTACCAGCATTATCACCATAAAATGAATTAGTATATGTTGTTTTAGCTTTTAAATTTCCTTCATGGTATACTTTACGGTTTCCTACATATAAATCGGTAACAGAAGTATTACCAATTATTGCTGTGTTTGAACCTTTACCTATAGCGTTATAACCTATAACTATTTCATTTGTTACATTATTTGCACTAGCACGAGCTACTGCACCTAAATAAACACATTGATTAGCCGTGGTTAAAGTATCAGAATCAGAGCCTCTATATCTTCCTGCATTATGACCTATTCCAATATTATTTTGACCAGATGC
>JGI24711J26586_10002060_pt1 | contig 14669 bp, 10 predicted proteins | sample BioPla3DNA1_FD_26586 | JGI IMG/M metagenome (IMG submission 26586)
GAGGACGACCTTGCGACACCGCATCTCTTCTTTGCCGCCTGCAGGTGGGGCTACGGGTGGGTCTTCCCGAACAGGGACGCGATCGTCGTCGGTATCGGGGGACTGTACAGAAAGAACACAAAGAGCCTCCGCGACCGCTTTGGGGAGTTCCTGGATGCAATCGGCCTCTCGGCATTCTCGGGCCAAAAACCGATGGGCTTTCCGTTGCCGTTTGGCAACTACATCCCCTCCCCGGTTCATGAAGGGGCGCTTCTCGTCGGNGACGCCGGNGGGTTTGCAAGCCCGATCCTCGGCGAAGGTATCTTCTACGCCCACCGGACCGCGGAACTCGCCGCCCACACCATCCACCGCCATCTCACCACCGGGGCGCCGCTCGCTGAGACCTACACCGGCCTCCTCCGGCGCCGCCTCATCCCTGANNTGCGGGCGGAGACAGCACTGCGGGACTTCCTCTACGGTTGCCTTGATGCCAGGATGCGCATACCCCTCGAGGTCTTCATGAAGACGACGAGCGCTCGGGTCATCGATGCGGTGCAGGGGTTCCGGTCGTTTCTGGGATTCCAGCAGGACGACGAACTCCATACGGCGGTCTGGTGAGGTGCGTCTCCTGTCAGGTGCAACCCTGGCCGGGCTCATCCCGGAAAAGCGCTAGAGTTCGGTCTGGATGGGTCCCCGCCCCGTGGGGCGGCAGGCTGGAGAATAGAGGTGGTCTCCGGGGTATCCGGCAGCGCGCCGGCCCTGGTGATAGGGGGCGCTGCCTGCCGGATACCTGATCCGGGGCATGTGTTGATGTTCCCTGTTATCCGGAGGTCTGTTTCATCAGGGGGTATCTGTTGCAGTATCCGTGACCTGTTGATCCCGGTGGTCTGTCTACCGATTCGTGGGTGCTGATCTCGTCCGTCTTCCCGCAATGATTTCTTTGGAGGTGGGCACTGCAGAGCTCGTTTCCGGCCTGAACGTGGAGAGCCGGCCAATGGAAGGATACCCTGGGTGCGAGTTCAGCGGCTCTGCAGTTGCGGGGGACCTTCGCGAGGAGATACATCTCTCTCGCCATGATACCAGTCTCCCTTTACCAGCATAAATGTGTTGCAACTCAATAGAGGTGCAGTAACTTCCGGCGTGATCCGGGTACATGAATGCAGGGTCTCCTGCGTGCTTCCGCGTGAGGTTGTAGTGCCCCGTCTTCATATGTGGCAATTGGCATTCCACCCCGTGCATCGAAAGCGGGTGGGGGAATCATGGCTCTGTTTGTGCCCCGGGCATGGCTTCCGCACGGGGGGAGGGGGCTCGCTCTCTCCCCAGCCCCCACCCCCCAGGGTGATGCCCACCACGGTCCCCTGCCCGGGGAGCAGGCTGTTTTCATGCGTGCAGCCCGGAGAGCGTAGCCTGATGGTTGTTTCATGTGCACCATCGCCTCACGCGAGCGGTTGGTGATCCGCACCAGAACCCACAAAATAAGGTGAAATGCTCCACTAGAACCCAAAGGTTGGTCGTCTACAGCCACCCTTTCCGGTTGATGGCCACCGCGAGGAGGATGGAGACGATCAGGGAGAGGATGATGATAATAAGAAACCCGTAGGGTTCGTCCTGCAGGGGGACCGGGACGTTCATGCCGAGGAAACTTGCGATCATCGTCGGGATGGCGAGGATGATGGTTATCGAGGTGAGGAGTTTTAGGACGTTGTTGAAGTTGTTCGATATGATCGAGGCGAAGGCATCCATCGTCTCCGAGAGGATCGTTGAGTAGGTGTTTGCCATCTCGATCGCCTGCTTGTTCTCGATGATGACGTCCTCGAGAAGAGCGGTATCCTCCTCGTACATCCGGAGCGGCTGGAACGTCAGGGTCTTGTCGAGGACGATCTGGTTGCTCCTAAGCGACGTCGAGAAGTAGACCAGGCTCTTTTTGAGATTCATCAGCTGGATCAGTTCCCGGTTCCGCATCGACTGGTTCAGTTCGGCCCCGAGCCGGTCCGAGATCCGCTCGATCTGGCGCAGGTACTGGAGGAAGTAGGATGCGTTCCGGAAGAGGATCTGCAGCACGAACCGGGTCTTCTTGAACGTGTAGAACAATTTCACCCGCCTGTTTGCGAAGTCCTCGATGATCGCGTTTTCGCGGAGACAGACGGTGACGATGGTATCGGAGGTGACGATGATCCCGAGCGGCATCGTCGTGTAGAGGATCGTCTGCTCAGGGTAGGGCACCGGGATATCGATGACGATCAGGGTGATGCCGTCCTCACTCTCGGTTCGCGGGCGTTCCTCCTCGTCGAGCGCCGCCCTGAGGTAATCACCGGGAACGGAGAGCCTGTCCGAGACCTCCCTGATCTCGTCTGCAGTGGGGTTGATCAGAGAGACCCACGAACCGGGCTCAAACTCTCCCGTCTCGTCCGTCAGCGGCGTTGGGGTCGTATCGATCGTATGGTAAATGCGCAACACCCGGGTTTGTCACCTCCGGTTCAGGAGTTCACACTATCTGGTTGTCGCAGGGCGGGATGAAGGTATGGCCTCACCGGGGCATTGTCACCCGGTAGGGTAAAAAAAGGTGGTTTAGATGACCAGGATCAGCGGTGCAAAGACCAGCGCGACCATGGACATCANTTTTATGAGAATGTTCAGGGANGGGCCCGACGTGTCCTTGAAGGGGTCNCCCACGGTGTCGCCGACGACCGTCGCCTTATGGGCATCCGAACCCTTCCCGCCGAGGTGGCCCTGCTCAACGTACTTCTTTGCGTTATCCCAGGCCCCGCCGGNGTTCGCCATCGTGATGGCGAGNAGGAACCCGGATGCAAGCGAGCCGACGAGCAGGCCGCCGAGCGCTTCAGGGCCGAGGACGATCCCGACGGTGAGCGGCGCGGCGACGGCGAGGACGCCGGGCACGATCATCTCACGCAGCGCCGAGTGGGTGGAGATGGCGATGCAGGAGGCATAGTCAGGGTCGGCCGTCCCTTCCATGAGACCGGTGATCTCCTTGAACTGGCGGCGGACCTCGTGGACGATGCTGTATGCCGCCTTCCCCACCGCCATCATCGTGATGGAGCAGAAGAGGAAGGGGAGCATCGCGCCGATCAGGAGGCCGATGAAGACGTTCGGGACCGAGACGTCAATGATCGAGAGATTGACCGCCTGGGTGTAGGCGGAGAAGAGGGCAAGCGCCGTCAGCGCCGCAGAGCCGATGGCGAACCCCTTGCCGATGGCTGCGGTGGTGTTGCCGACCGCGTCCAGGGTGTCGGTGATCTCACGGACTTCCGGCTTCTGGTGGGACATCTCGGCGATACCGCCGGCGTTATCAGCGACGGGGCCGTATGCATCGACCGAGAGGGAGATCCCGAGTGTCGAGAGCATGCCGACGGCGGCGATAGCGATGCCGTAAAGCCCGGCGGTCATGTATGAGACGTAGATAGCAAGGGCGATGATCAGGACCGGCCAGACGGTGCTCTCCATCCCCTTCGCAAACCCGGTGATGATGGTGGTGGCGGCCCCGGTCTCACTCGACTTCACGATAGCCTGGGTCGGTTTCCGGTCAAACGAGGTGTAGTACTCGGTGATCAGGCCGATAGCGAACCCTGCGACAAGGCCGGCGGCGGTGGCGTAGAAGACACCCATATACTCAGCCCCGAGGAGCGAGTTCACCAGGAAGTAGGTAGCGATGACGACCAGGATGAGCGCGGAGAGCAGCCCCTTGTTGAAGGCCATGTGGATGGCGCTACTCTCGGTCTTGTTGGTCCGGACGAAGAACGAACCGATGATGGACGCAACGATACCGACCGCGGCGATGAGCAGCGGGAGGATGATCACGTTCATGACGTCTGCGTTCGGGAACTGCGTGGCCGCGACGGCGACGCCGAGGACCATCGCTGCGATGATCGAGCCGACGTAGGACTCGTAGAGGTCCGCACCCATGCCGGCGACGTCGCCGACGTTGTCGCCGACGTTGTCGGCGATGACGGCCGGGTTCCTGGGGTCGTCCTCAGGGATGCCAGCCTCGACCTTGCCGACGAGGTCGGCACCGACGTCTGCGGCCTTGGTAAAGATACCGCCGCCGACACGGGCAAAGAGGGCGATAGAACTTGCCCCGAGACCGAACCCGGTCACGACGGTGAGGACTTCAGCCTGGGTGAGCCCGGCGAATGTGCTGATAACCACATAGGCAAGCGAGAGCCCGAGGAGCCCGAGCCCGACAACGGCCATGCCCATGACCGAACCGCTCGCAAACGAGACCTTGAACGCATCCGCGATACCTCTCCGCGCGGCGTTGGTAGTCCGGACGTTTGCGGCCGTTGCGGTGAACATGCCGATGTAGCCGGCAGTCGCCGAGAGCGCCGCGCCGAGCACGAAGCAGGCGGCGGTGAGCGGGCCGATCCAGATCGCGAGAACAATGGCAAGTACGACAACAAATATTGCGATAGCGCGGTACTGTCTGTTCAGGTAGATCATTGCCCCATCATGGATGGCGGCAGCAATCTTCTGCATCAGTTCGGTACCTGTGCCCTCCCGCTTGATACTCGTATACGAGTATCCTGCAAACAGGAGAGCGAGAATGGCACCTATGGGTGCCAGATACACCAGATCCATCTCTCTGCATTCCTCCGATAGAGTACCATATAGAGAGGTGGTCAACATTTTTAAATATGTGGAAAAGGCCCGGGGGAAAAAGTGCGTATTTAGCTAAAATCCATCACTTCGGGCTGGAGTGTCTGGAGATCAACGACAAACGCCCGCGCGGGCGTGGGATAGATGTTCATCTGTTTCTGAAACGACGTCTGCGACTGCCAGGTGCCGCTGTTCACCCCGAGGACGCCCCGGTAGCGGGTGATGCCGCAGATGTGGACGTGGCCGGTGAGCAGGATCTCAGGAAGCGGATCGATCACGAGCCGGTCGGTCTTCATGGCGGCGATAGGAGTACGCATACCGTAGGGTGAGACAAGCAGCCGGCGTTTCAGCATCTCGTCCATGATCTCCCCTGGCCGCTCGTAACTCGCGCCCGGGATGAGCCCGATCATGTCATCGAATGACCGCCCGTGGTACATGAGAACCCGGACGCCCTGGAGGTTCAGCAGGCAGGGGTTCTCGACGAGGGTACAGTTCTCCGGGAACTTCCCGGTGAACTCCGGCGGGATCGCCGGTTGCGGCTCAGCCATCCTGACGACATCGTGGTTTCCGGGGGCGGCAACGATCCGGATCCTCGACGGGAGGTCCCGGAGCATCTCCGCGAAGACGTCGTACTGCTCATAGATGTTCTTGATCGTCAGTTCGTTCTCCTGTCCCGGGTAGATCCCGATGCCGTCGACGAGATCGCCTGCGATCAGGAGGTATGCGGCATCTGAGTCCTGGAGCCAGTCGGCGAACCGGTTCCATGCTTCTTCAAGAAAGGTGTTGCTCCCGACGTGGACGTCTGAGATCAGGACCGCCTTCCCCGGCCGGTCGCTCCTGAACGGGGCGTGGTTGATGGGGATGTCCGGGCGGGAGAGTTGATCGGCAAAGAGGAGCCCGCCGTCGTTTGAGAGTTTCCCCTTGACCCCGAGCACCTCGTCGGGGAGGATCCGTTCTGCCTCCGCGAAGGAGTCGTCCCTTCCTTTGTTGAAGAGCACCCGGATGGTCCCGGTGGGGTCCTCCAGCTCGACGAGCCGGTGCCCCCTGGCGGTCGTCCGGGTGTCGGCCACCATCCCGATGATGGTGCACTCCTCGTCGNGGTAGCGGTGAGGGGATTTCGCCAGCGCCTCGATGGGCATCGCGGTCATCCGGCTCCGGATCATCGAGGAGAGGTTGTTGTAACGGTCCCGGAAGTAGTGGACTGCATCCTCATGGCCGGTGACGCTCCCCGTGGTCCCGGCACTCCCCACAATCACCTCGAGTTCCGGGTCGACAAGAAACCTGGTCCCATCCCTGACTTTCTTCAGCCCCGGGATATGCTCCGCTGATATGACCAGGGTGTCGTCGGGAACCCCCGCGGCGATCCGGTCGATCAGTGAGGGATCGTTCTGCTCCCTGATGTAACTCACCACGTCGGGATGGACCTGGTGCTTTAACTCAAGGAACCGGCGTACGATCTCCCCGTTGGCGAGCATGGTCTCATGTTATTCTCCTCCCGGTAATATGGGTTTATCTTTTCGCCCACTCCGGTGCCGGAGATCCTATGTATATAGGAATAACACTCTCTTTACAGCAAATGTCGGATACCACCTGGCTGCAGCGTGCAGCATCGGCCCTCGCGGCGTTCCGGGAGAGCGAACACCCGGCCGTCTCTCTCGCCCGCGACCTTCTCTGGGTTGTCGCGGTCGTGGGCGGCATCGCCCTCGCCCTCTACCTCATCGCCGGCACCTGGCCTGCTGTGGTCACGATCGAGTCGGAGAGCATGGTCCCGAACATGAACGTCGGNGACCTGGTGCTGGTCGTGGACGAAGACCGGTTCGGCAGCCTCACGACCTGGGACGAGGGGCAGTGGACCGGGCACCGGTCGTTCGGGGACTACGGCGATGTGATCATCTACCGCCCGAACGGCGCCGATTCCGTCCACCCGATCATTCACCGCGCGATGACCTACGTCGATACCGCCACCGTGGAGCAGTCGGCGCTCGGTGATTACTATGCCGACCCGCACAGCGGCTACATCACCAAGGGGGACAATAACCCGTATATCGACCAGGGGAACCTCAGGATCCCGGGCGTCGGGGTGGTTGAACCGGTCGAGAAGGAGTGGATCATCGGGAAGGCCCTCGTCGCGGTGCCGCTCATCGGCTACCTGCCCCTGCACCTCGCCGAGTTCGCCATCCTTGTCATCGTCATNATCATCATCCACGACATCGTCCTTGCGCGGCGGAGAAAGAAAGAGGAATAAATCCCTGGACTGCAATAGAGTTGTTNACGATGCCGCATTCACTGCATGACCTGCTCGACGACACGCTCGCCGGCCACCGCCTCACCGAGGAGGAGGCGGTGCGGCTGCTCGCAACCCGCGGCCGGGATGTCTGGGATATCGCCGCCGCCGCGGACGAACTCCGNGAACGCAAAGTCGGCGATACCGTCACCTACATCCGGAACCAGAATATCCACGTCACCAACATCTGCAAGAACCTCTGCGGGTTCTGTGGGTTCGGGCGGCGGGCTGATGATCCGGGGGCGTTCTGCGATGACATCGCGACCGTGCGGGAGAAGGCCCGTGCGGCGGTGGGCCGCGACGTCACCGAGATCTGCCTCCTCTCCGGGGTTCACCCCGGTTACACGCTTGACTCCTACACCGACCTTATCTCCTCTGTACGGGAGGTTGCTCCAGGTGTGGATATCCACACCGCTAGCCCCGACGAGATCGCCTGGGCGGCGGAGCGGAGCGGGGTCTCGACCGCGGAGGTCATCGAACGGCTCCGTGAGGCGGGTCTCGGGACCCTGCAGGGGACGGCGGCCGAGATCCTGGTGGACTCTGTCCGCACGGTGATCTGCCCGAATAAGTGCGACACGGCGTCCTGGGTCAGGATCATCAGGGAGGCGCATGGCCTTGGCATCCGCTCGACGGCGACGATCATGTACGGCTCCTGCGAGTCGGTGGAGGACCGGGCCCGGCACCTCGCGATCCTCAGGGATATCCAGGACGATACCGGGGGATTCACCGAGTTCGTGCCCCTCTCGTTCATCCACGAGAAGACTGCTCTCTACCGGGCGGGACTCGCACCGGCGGGGGCGACCGGGAGGGAGGATATCCTGATGGTCGCGGTGGCCCGGCTCTTCCTCGACAACTTTGACCACATCCAGGTCTCCTGGGGGAAGGTGGGGACGAAGATGGCGGAGGTAGCGCTCCTTTCCGGCGCGGACGATCTCGGGGGGACGATGTTCTGTGACGACGTCTCGCTCGACGCTGGAGGGGAGGGCGCCGACTACCTGGACCCGGGTGAGATGCGGCGGATCGCTGAAGACCTGGGGCGGGTGCTCCGGCAGCGGACGACGACCTACGGGACGGTGTGAGGCGCGAAAAACCCCTCACCCCGCCCCGGTTTCGACGATTGAAAAATCCCGGAAACGGATTTCTCCGGGTATCCATGCGCTTCCCCTGCCCTGCGGGTGATGGGGAGGATGTGCGGGCGCGATTGCTGCAGGAGATCGGTATGCCGGATACCGGCATGCCCGGTCAGACTGTTTCTCGTATAACCTTCAACTCCAGATTTGTCATCTTACCTGGAACCAGTCCCGGGACGGCGTATATTTTTATGGGTTGCCGGAGACTCTGCGGCCATGGCATCTCCAGCAGCATCTGAAGTCTACATCATCGATGCATCGGATCGTTACCACGCCGTTGAGGCGCTCTGGCATGAGATTGGACCTCCTTCCCTGGAGGGCAAGGAGGTTGCGGTCAAGGCGAACTTCAACAGCGACGATCCCTTTCCCGCGACAACCCATCCCGCCACCCTGGAGGCAATCATCGGGCAGGTCCTTGATGCCGGGGCCCGGAGGGTCAGGCTCGGGGAGCGGAGCGGGATGGGGGAGACCCGGGCGGTGCTGATGAACCGGGGCGCCATCGGTATAGCGGAGCGGGCAGGTGCAGAGGTGGTGGCGCTCGATGGTCTTCCCCGGGAGGGGTGGGAGACGGTCCCTTCGGATGGCCTCCACTGGAAGCGGGGGTTCTTGATCGCCCGGCTCTTCCGGGAGGCTGGCGCGGTGGTCCAGACCTGCTGCTTAAAGACCCACCGGTTCGGCGGGCACGTCTCCCTCTCCCTGAAGAACCTTGTCGGGGTCGTGGCGAAGAAGGACCCCCGGGGTGGCTACAACTACATGGCTGAACTCCATACCTCGCCGCACCAGCGCCGGATGATCGCCGAGATAAGCCGGTTCTGTCCCTGTAATATCGCCATTATGGACGCAGCCGAGGGGTTCTCGACCGGAGGGCCCGAGCAGGGCAGCCTCATCGAACCGGGAGTCATGCTCGCGAGCACCGACCGGGTCGCCCTCGATGCCGCCGGTATCGCCCTGCTCCGGCTCTACGGCTCGACGCCGGAGGTGATGCGGGGCCGGATCTTTGAGATGGACCAGATCGCGCGGGCGGCGGAACTCGGGATCGGGGTCAGGTCAGCACAGGACCTCAGGCTCGTCGCGCTTGATTCTGAGAGCAAAGACCTTGTCCTCGACATAAGGCGGATCCTGGACGAAACCGGGTAAAAATATCAGAAGGCGATATGGTCAAGCAGGATCCGGAGGCCAAGGGCGATCAGGATGACGCCGCCGAGGATCTCGACCTTCCGCCCTGATACCCGGCCGAACGCGCTTCCTATCAGCACGCCGGCGGCGGAGAGGGCGAAGGTCACGGCGCCGATCGTGACTGCAGGCCAGAGGATCGGCGTGTCAAGCACGGCAAAGGTGACGCCGACAGCGAGCGCGTCGATGCTGGTGGCGACGGCGAGCACGAGGAAGGTTGCCATGCTCCCTCCGGCAAACTGCACCCCATCCCCGTCCCCCCGCACCGCCTCGACGATCATCTTCCCGCCGATCAGGGCAAGCAGCAGAAACGCGATCCAGTGGTCGTAGACCCCGATGGACGAGGCGAGACTCGCCCCGCCGAGCCACCCGAGCACCGGCATCCCCGCCTGGAACCCGCCGAAGAGCGCCCCGACGATGATGGCATACCTGGCCCGGTCTTCCCGCACGGTGGCGCCCCCGCTGATCGCAACGGCAAACGCATCCATCGCAAGGCCGACGGCGATGAGGAGGGTTGTCGCGAACTCCATCTCTCCTGTAGGTACAGGGCGCGATACCGGATAACGGTATGGCCGGCGGATGATATAAAGCGCTGAAGTGNCCTACCGATACGGTGAGATGATAGAGATGAGCACACAGAAGATCGGCCTCATCCAGACGGCGGTTGGCGACGACCCTGACCGCAACCTGGCTCACACCCTTGATGCGGCGAGAGCGGCGATCCNGGAGGGTGCCCGGATCCTCTGCCTGCAGGANCTCTACCGGACCCCCTACTTCCCGCAGTATGATGACCGGGACGCCTCCGCCTACGCCGAGACCATTCCGGGGGCCTCAACCCGCGCCTTCTCAGCGCTCGCCCGGGAGCACGGCGTGGTGGTCATTGTGCCGCTCTACGAGCGGACGGGAGACGGGGAGTACTACAACACTGCAGTGGTGATCGATGCTGACGGGCGGCTGCTCCCGGGCTACCGGAAGGTGCATATCCCCTACGACCCGCTCTTCTACGAGAAGACCTACTTCCGCCCCGGAGACTGCTACCGGGTCTACGATACCAGGTATGGCCGGATCGCCGTGCTCATCTGTTACGACCAGTGGTTCCCGGAAGCCGCGAGGGCGGTTGCGCTGCAGGGCGCAGAGATCATCTTCTACCCGACCGCCCTTGGCAAGATTGCAGGGGAGGAAGAGCCCCCCGAGGGCGACTGGCGTGAGGCATGGGAGACGGTGCAGCGGGGCCACGCTATAGCAAACAGCGTCCACGTCGCTGCCGTCAACCGGGTGGGCGACGAGGGCGATATCAGGTTCTTTGGGAGTTCGTTCGTCGCCGACGCCTTCGGCAACGTCCTTGCCCGGGCGGGGGAGACCGGCGAGGAGGTTCTCGTCGTGGAGGTCGACCTCTCGATGAACGAGGCCGTCCGGGAGGGCTGGGGTTTCTTCCGGAACCGAAGGCCCGAGACCTACGGGATGCTCACCCGGAGGCTCCCGCCGGGCCGGACCCCGAAGGCGCTCGGCTACCACATGCCGGCGGAGTGGGAGCCGCACGATGCCATCTGGCTCTCCTGGCCCCACGACCGGGAGACGTTCCCCGACCTTGCCGCGGCGGAGGCGGCCTACGTCGAGATCATCGCGGCGCTCCGCGGGTCAGAGATCGTCAACCTGCTCGTCACGGGCGAGCGGATGCGCACCCGGGTCGAGGCGATGCTGGAGGAGGAGGGTGTCGATACGGGGGGCGTCTGTTTCCACGTCGCCGATTACGCCGACGTCTGGTTCCGCGACTACGGCCCGACGTTTGTGGTCAACCGCAAGANGGGAAGCCTCGCGATGGTGCACTGGACGTTCAACGCCTGGGGAGGGAAGTACCCGGAACTCATGGGAGATACCGGGATACCGCTCATCATGAATCGCGATATGGACCTCCCCGTCTTCACGCCCGGTATCATCATGGAGGGCGGTTCGATCGAGGTGAACGGGCGCGGCACGGTGATCACGACGGAGGCGTGCCTCTTAAACCCAAACCGCAACCCCGACCTCTCCCGGGAGGAGATCGAGGCGTACCTGGAGGCCTATCTCGGTGTCAGTCACGTCATCTGGTTAAAGCAGGGTATCGCCGGCGACGACACCGACGGTCATATCGACGATATCGCCCGGTTCGTGAACCCGACGACCGTCCTCTGCGCTCTCGAGGAGAACGAAGACGACGTAAACTACGCAGTCCTGAAGGAGAACTATGAGATCCTCCGGGCATCGACCGATCAGGACGGGAACCCCCTGACGGTCATACCGCTGCCTATGCCGGGAGCGGTCGGCGGCGAGGACCGGCTGCCGGCGAGTTACGCCAACTTCTACATAGGAAATACCGTCGTGCTGGTGCCGGTCTTCGGCCACCCGAACGACGAGGTCGCTCTCGCCCGGATACAGCAGGTCTTCCCTGATCGGGAGGTCGTCGGCATCGACTGCACGGCGATGGTCCCGGGCTTTGGCGCGATCCACTGCATCAGCCAGCAGCAACCGTCGGTGGAACGGAGGGAGTGAGGGGGACGGGCCCCCCGGTCCACNGTATGGGTTTTCATCACTTCGACTGTACTGTCGTTACTCGCACCTCTGGTACTCAGATACCTGCCCCAGGCACGGATTTCCACCCGCCTGCGCACCTTCAGTGATCGAGCTCCCGCCCTTCGGCCGGTCGCATATCCCCATGCACTGCCCCCGACCCTGCGAGGATCGGGGGAGGAGCGCGAAGCGCGGGTGGGAGGTTACGAGTATCGCTACCGGGTGAGACAGGGGAGGGAGGCAAGCCCCCCTCCCCGTCGGCCCCTCCCCCGGGGCGAAGAGCCACCACGGTCCACTGTACAGGGACAAACCCGGGGAAGGACCAGGTCCGGGATATCCCCGAACTCCCAACTGTTCTCTCCGGGAACACCTCTCCTGGATCACTCCCCGGAGCACGGCTTTCCACCGGATATCGCCACGCACTTCCCCCACCCCCCGGGGCGGGGGAGGAGGCCGGAGGCCGGGCGGGGTGGGGGGTTACAGCGAATCGACTCCCTCGGGGAAGAGGAGACCCCCCCCGCGAGCCGCCACGGTCCCGAGGATGGGGATCGCAGCGCGGAAAGGCCATCTTTGTGCAACATGAGACTATGCCTCATCAGCGCTTTATCCTGGAAGACTTGCGTCCCCCCCTTACAGGCGGTTACCGGGCCAGGATGGTGTTGGGAGCGTTCATCCCCCGCCACCCACAGGAGTGCCCCCGTCTCCACCGCTCCCCGGAACCGGCCTCCCCACCGGCATGAGATAGAGCGGTGTTGTGTTCCCAGGGAGCCCGAGAACCTCCCGGACCTCACCATCGTCGAACGCCCCGATGGTGACGGTGCCGAGGTTGATCGCCTGTGCCTGGAGGTAGACGTTCTCTGCGGCATGCCCAGCCTCCATGGAGACGTAACGCATCCCCCGCTCGCCATACTTTGCGGTCGTCCGGTCTGGAACCGCGGCGATGACAATCGTCACCGGAGCATCGCCAACTGAAGTCTGGTTGACGGCCGCCGCCTGCAGGGCTGCCCGCTGGTCCCCGCTGGCGGTCTGGATGAGCAGGTGTTCACCGGGCCGGTAGTGGTAGATCCCGGGCTCAAGGCCCATGATGTTACCCGCGACAACGTAGACCTCCAGGGGGTAAAGGGCGCCGGCGGAGGGAGCGGTCCGGTACCCCCGATCGTTCGTGACACCCTGTGCCGCCCAGAGGACCTGTCCGAGATCGGAGAGCGTCAGCGGCACTTCAGCGTAAACCCTGACCGACCGCCGTTCCCGGAGCGCCTCCTCGACCGAGACATTGCCATTGAAGCTGGGCTCCGGGAGCCCAACAGCGCCCTCTGGCGTTCCCGAAGATGCAAGAGTGCTGTTTCCCCCCGGCAGTGGGTGGACGCCTGCGCACCCGGAGGCCAGCACCANCGCGAAGACTGCAGTGGCGATGAGACCTGGGTGGATATAGTTCCGGTCCATGATACCGGATAGGGGCTTATCCCTTCGGTATATGAGGGTATCGGAGCGCCACCCCACCACTACCGTTTCTTCTTCCGGCGCCCCCGGGTGGTCGAGAAGGGGAACTTCACCAGGTCCCGGAGGCCGCCGGCCGGGGAGAAGTTTCGCATGTCCCGCCGGACTCCGGCGATGAGCTCGTCGACGACCTCCTGCTCCTTCGCCTCCCCCTCCTCCTGCACCGCGCTCAGGCGGTGGAGGGAGTAGAGTCCGAGGAGAAATGCGAAGAAGAAGAAGAACTCCCACTGCTTCAGGTCGAGGGTGACAAAGACAAGCTCCCGCACCGGGTCTTTCCAGATCAGCGTCCAGATCAGTTCGCGCTCCGCGAAGAAATCCACGAAGAGCCCGCCGAGGATCGGGGCGATCCCGGCGGCGACCGAGTTCGTGAAGGTGCTTGCCGCAAGGTAACTGGTCGCCTGGCCCTGCGGGGCAAGTTTCAGGCTGATGTTCCCGGACGCAAGTGAGACCCCTGCAAGCGATATCCCCATCAGGATGTGGATGAGGATGAGCAGCGGGTAGGTCAGGGCATAGATCTCGGGGAGCGTCACAAACATCCACGCAAAGATAGCGAGCATAAACAAGGGGCCACTGACGGAGAGGACCGACTTGTTGGAGAACCGGTCAGATATCCGGCCCCATGACCGGTAGAAGATGATGTTCATGACCTGGCTGAGGACACTGAGCGCGACGACGAGCGAGATATCGAGGCCGAGCCTCTGCAGCATGTAGACCGTGAAGAACGGCGCTGCAAGGTTGACGGCGAAGTTCCATGAGCCGAGAAATATGATGAGGTTCTTGAAGTTGATGTCCTGGAACGGCTTTGCGATGGCGGCAAGCAGGCCGTCCTCCTCGCCGTCGGCGACCATCCGGGGTTCGGGTGTCCGCGCGAGGAGCGTGATCCCGAAAAGTCCGGCGAGGAGCCCGAGGAGGAAGAGGAGCGAGTAGCCGTAGGCCGCAAGGTCAGGGAACGCGACCTCCCACGAGTCGATGAAGAAACCCGCGACGAGGCTGATGACAAGCGCAAGCCCTGTCGAGAGGGTCAACCGCCGTGAGAAGAAGGCCCCGAGCCTGTCCTGGGGTATCAGGTCCCGCATCCATGAGTTCCAACCGCAGTGCGAGAACGCCGAGAATGATGAGTAGAGGACTATCGAGGCGATGAGCACGAAGATTCCCTGTTCCGGCGAGAGGAAGAACGGGATCAGGATGATGGGAACCCAGAAGAGGCGGGCGACAAGCGACGCCGCCACGACCACCAGTCTCCGTTTCTGCACCCGGTCGATGACGTAGATGGCGGGCATCTGCAGGAGTTCGGCGAGCGGCGGGATGGCGGCGAGCAGTCCGATGACGGTATTGGACGCCCCAAGCTGGAGCGCGAAGGCTACGAGGAAGATGCCGCCGGTCAGGGTCACCATCGCCTGGGTGGCGAGGCCGTCCCTGATGACGAGTTTTAAGCCGTGGTCGACCTC
>JGI24711J26586_10002062_pt1 | contig 14661 bp, 11 predicted proteins | sample BioPla3DNA1_FD_26586 | JGI IMG/M metagenome (IMG submission 26586)
ATCTATTTAAAAGCAAAAAAATATATGGTAATATAATATTGTATAAAATAAATCTTTGTTTAATTCATATTTAGTTTTAAAAATAAAAATATATAAAATTAAATATAAAGAAAGGAGGAATAATATGAATAAAAAAATGATTGGGATAATAGCAGCGGTTGTTGTAGTAGTTATTGTCGCATTATTATTCATTTTTTCAGGAAATAAGTACTATGAGGTCCGTTTTGATAGTGTTGGTGGTACTACTATTGAAACTCAAAAAGTTGCTAAGAATGAACTTATTTACAAAAGAGTTGATCCCCAAAAAGACGGATGTACATTTTTAGGTTGGTATCTTGATGGTGAACTATTTGATTTTAGAACTCCAATAACAAGAGATATAACATTAGTAGCTAGATGGCTTGAATAAGATTAAACTTTTAGAAAAAGTATAAAATCTTGAAATTTTGATTTGAACTTTTTAATTTAATTGAAAAGATTAAGGTAAAACTTAATCTTTTGTTTATTTTATCTCTATTTTAACTTGTTATTCATTGATATAACTTTATTTATAATTTCGCTTTTATGGTGTAGTATAACATAGCTAGGACATAATCGCGGAATAATCATAAACAAAAAAACATTGACAAATATAAAGCAGAAAGGTATTATAAAGCTTGATTAGAAAGGAAATTTTTATGCGTAAAAATTTAGATATTGAAAAAAATGGTGAGAAATTAAAAGGAATTTTTTTTCATGATAAGAAAAATTTTGAGATTTTGATTTCTCATCAAAAACAAGGACGTGTTTTTTGGTTTGTTGTACGCCAGGCTCATGTTATTATGGAATTTTCTGAAAATTTTAATTTAGAAAGTGTACATCGTTCTGTATATTTAGGAAAAGATACAGGTAGCAATGTCTTTAATCTATATACATATAATATGTTTGAACCTGATTCGAATGTTGATAATATTTTTTGTTCAATTTTAACTCCTTTTTCCAGAAAAACAACTATTCGTTCTAATACAATGAAATGTGAGATAAAAAAAGATAATTATCCAATCGAAGAGGTTATAACCAATTATGACGCGGGTCTAGAAATTTTTGTAAAAGGTGAAGAAATGGTAAAAGAATTTATACCAGAAGCAAAAGAAGAAGGTTTATATAAATATATTTCTAAAATTATGGAACTAAACACCGAAAATATTATTCATAATTTATTACCAGTAATCGAAAAATATAAGGAATCAAAAAAAGATAAAATTCGTGATTTATTAACCCTGATTGGACAACATATATATTTTCAAAAAGTAGGTCAAAAAAAGGTGTTATGCAAAAGAGGTTAAGTTAGTATTAAAATTTTCCGACTTTGTCAACAGTCTGAGAAGTTTACGAGTTGAAAATATTAAAATAAATGACTTTATCGCAGTATAAAAAATATAGATTGTTCTGTTGTGGCAACTTTTTTTGGTGGTAAGGGGCATAAATATGCAGCAAGTTCACCGCAGGATAATTTTAAATTTACAGAAATTAAAAACAAAATAAGTAGTTAAAGATGCTTTTTTGGCCTTAATTTATTAGATTTGCCTTGATAAATAATAATAATAAGGCTAATAAAACTTTACATATTTTTTATTTAAGATATAATGTTTGTAATGGAGGAAAGATATGAGTTTAAAATCTAAAATCATCTTAGGAATCTTATTACTAGTATTAGTTGGAGGTGGCACAACAGTTTATTTTTTAACAGCCAAGAAAGAAGTTTCAAAAACGGTTGAAACAAAAAAAGAAGAGGAAAAAGAAAAGGAAAAGGAAGAGCCAAAAAATACTTGCCCTGAGGGTTATACTAAAGGGGAGACTAAGTGCCGAAAAGAAGTAAAATTCACTTATAATTGTCAAAAGGGTGAAAAACTAGAAAATGGTAAGTGTGTAAAAACAATAATAAAAGATGCAACAATGTTAGCAAATTGTCCAGAGGGTTCAACAGATATAAAATTAACAGAATATTGTGGTAAAGATCCAAAATCATCAGGCCATACAAACAATCCTTGTCCTGAGGGGACATTAAAAGAAAAGATTCGAGAAGGTGGATATCTTTATTGTTATATGAAAAAAAGAGATTGGAATCCACCATATGATACTTGTGGAGGAGATGATAAATCGTATTATTTTGAAACTTCAACTTCAATATGTTATTACGATGGTTCACCAGCTGGCGTAACAAGAAACTGTAATCATTTACCAGGAACAACTTTATATGATAATAAATGTTATACTACAGTAGCAAAAGATATTAGTTATACATGTCCAAGTGGATATACAAAAGATAATAATAAATGTTATTTATATGAAAAGAAAAATGCTACTAAAATCTGTCCAAAAGATTATGTTTTAGAAAATGATAAGTGCGTAAGCGAAGTTCCTTTCATTACAGAATAGAAAGCCTATTAATAAAAAATTTTAATAATTAAAAGATTAAGATAAAACTTAATCTTTTTTTATGAATTAATTATTAAATTAAGCAATATAAATTAAAATTATAGCCGTATGTTGTATTAAATAGTCACGGTAGTTTAAAAACGGGAACTTTAAAATGGAATTAACGCGAAAATAAAAAATGTTGGATTAATATAATTTTTTTGATATAATGTTATCAAGGAGGCTATTTATGTTAGATAGAGGAGAAATTAGAAGATATATAGGAGATCATATAACAATGGATAAAGTTGGAAATGAGATAGCACTTAAATATTTAGTAGATCAAGGTGTGGATTATAGATCTTTTTACGAAGCAGTAGCAATTATTGGTGGTGTGAATTATAAATCTTTTGAAAATGCTTTAGGAATTATTGGTGTAGAAGATTTACTTAAAATGTATCAAGAATTGTTGTATCAAAAGCATGCTGATGGAACACATCCCCATAGAACAAATGTAATAGGAGAGGGGGTTATTGTAAAAAGTGCTCAAGGAATATATGCAATAACTGATAAAGATAAACTTGAAGATTATAAAAGAAAATTAGGAATAAAAATTAAAAATGATGGCCACGGAGATAATAAAGATATATATGTTGAAGAAAAACCTATAGAATTGACAGTACCTATTTATGGGAAAAAAGAAGATTTAGAAAAAGGAAAGGTATATTTTTTTAACATTCTATCGCCATATTTTTTTTCTTTGTCTAAAAATACTGAATATGTACCTGCAATATACACTAGTAGAGAAGAAGCTGAAGAAGATTGTAAAATTATTTCTAATGCAATAATACACGGATTAGGATATAGTGAACACTCTAATCAAAATTTTATAAAAATTTATGAAACCGATTTAAGAGAAATAGATTCAGTATTATCTATGTCTTTTCAAGAGAAATCGGGGATTAAGAGGGGATTATATAGTTCAATGTCTCCTAAAGAAAAAGAAGAATTATTAAAAAGCATTTATCAATATGATTATATTTTTCACAAGGAAGGCAATGAGGATGGATTACACTATGATCGAGGATTTGTTTTTGCTACAGCGTTGTCCCAATTATTTGGTTATCAAATAGAAGCTTTAATGAGTGATGATTATGTTGCATATGTATATTGTACATTTGATTTAAATGGTAAAAGGCATTATGTTGATATTAATGGAATTACAGATGATTTTCAAGAAATGATGGAAAAAAGGGATGAGTTTTTATCAAATTTTACAGTAAAAACAAAGGATTTTGAAAAAGAAATCGAAATGCCGGCTAATTTTGATTACTTATTATCGTTAGTAAATGAATTTATCGAAAAAAATGTTGAGTATTACACTCCTTCTGAGCAAAGAAATAAATTACCTGAGCAAGAAGAACCTTCAATAGAGTCCTCTTCTTTTGATTTTGATACTGATATTGAAGAAATGAAAAATCGTGATTTATGTAGAGGTTATTGCTCAAGAAAAATAACTAAATGTGATTTTTTAGATAAATATCGTGTTATGTTTGCTGAAATGTTATCACAAAAATTTGGCTATCGAATTGAGGCGACATATTATGAACATCGCCTTGAACATGTATATTGTGTATTTGAACATAATGGTAAAACATATTATATAGATATTAGAGGTATAACTGATAATTGGTATGAATTTAAGAGTGGTTTATCATGTAGAACATATTATACTATTGGTGGTTTAAAAAATGTGCGAAAACCTGAATATGATGAATTGGCGACACTAATTGCTCGCAGATATATAGATGTTAATGCATCTAAGTTTGTAGTGCCACAAGAAGTTCTTACTGGGGATGAAGTTTTAAATCCAAGAACTGGTCAAAAAGTATAATTATAATGAAACTAAAATAATTAGATTTATAGATGATGTGAGTTATGAATCACTAAGACATTATAAAGATATATGTGGAAGGAATTATTAAAAGATAATTCCTAAATATTCCTATTAAAAGTATGAAATATATGTTTAAATATTGTTACATAATGATAATTTTTTTAGTAATTCTTTTATTTATAGAACATACAAAAAATAATTAATATAAAATAAAAAATAACGAAAGGAGGTGTGACTATGAATAAAAAGACTTTAGCTATAATTTTAAGTCTTGCTTTTGTTATGGTAATTGCCATTATTTTATGGTTTGTATTTGTCGTAAATAAAAAATATGAAGTTAGTTTTGATAGTTCCGGAGGCTCTACTGTTGAGACTCAACAAGTTGTTAATAAAAAAACTGTTATAAAACCTAATGATCCAACTAAAGAAAAATATGATTTTACTGGCTGGTATCTTGATAATGAACTTTTCGATTTTGCAACACCTATAACAGAGAACATACAATTAACAGCACAATGGGTTTTAAGTGATTTAGTTATGGTATGTAAAACAGAAGATGAAAAACCAGGAATAGCGACGATGCAAAGTGAAGTAACATTAAAATTTGATGCTACTACAAATGATATTAAAGATGCTAGCGGTTATGCAGTTATAACATTTGTAGATAAAGCAACATTAGAAAAATTGAAAGAAGAAGTTAAATCAATGATTTGCTCCAAAGCACCAGATGAAAATAAATGTATAGAAACAATTAAAGATAATGTAATGAAACTTGAAGTTAACAATGATAAAAATTTAGTAGATGTATCAAAAAATATGGAAGGGATACAAAGAGATTTAGAATCAGGCGGTTTTGTTTGTGAATTAAAATAATAGTCATTGTTTGATTATTATTTTTCGTAAATAATTAAAAGATTGGGCTAAAGCGCAATCTTTTTTATAAATTATATGTTTAAATATAAAAACAGTATAAAATATGTTAAAATAATATTATATAATTATAGTTGTTCTACTATATTTAAATATTTATGAAACAAACAGGAGAGCACTTCCCTTTTTAGTTAATTTAAGAGTTAATAATATATATGATGGAGTGTAAAAGGAGGTAAAAAGATGATAGATTTACACGTACATACTACAAATTCAGATGGAGATTTTACAACGAAAGAAACTTTAATTGAAGCTCAGAAACAAGGAATAGAAATATTATCTATAGCAGATCATAATAATATTACAGCATATGAAGAATTAAAATCATTGCCTCTTCAAGACCTTTTTCACGGTACTATAATTATGGGAGTAGAACTTGAGTTTACTAAAGATGGGCGGATATTTGAAATGTTAGGTTATGGATTTGATTATGATAAATTAAAAAATACCGAAATAATTCGTCAGGGAATGGTTCATGCAACAATTGAAGGTGAAACGAAGATATTAAACGAATTAAAGAGCATTTGTGACAAGCTCAATATTAAATACAGCAAAGAATTATCAATTACTAGACCAAATTATATGGCTAATGATGTTCTTTTAGATAACATATTAACTTATGATGAAAATCAAAATATTCTTAAACAGTTAGGAATACATGACCGAGGAAGTTTTTATCGTGAACATTTTTGTGAACCAACAAGCCCATTTTACATTAATCAATCTGAAGGTAAATTTGATGTATTTTATGTTGTAAAAACAATACGTGATGCAGGAGGCAAGACTTTTTTGGCACATCCATTTTCATATAAACTACCTGATTTAAAAAAGTTTTTAGATGAACTAGTGTCTTATAATTTATTAGATGGAATAGAATGTGAACATAGAAAAAACACTTTAGAAGAGATAGAGTGGCTAAAAAAATATTGTGATGAACATGGATTACTTAAAAGTGGTGGAAGTGACAGACATACAGAAAGTCAGTTCATGGGCTATTCGAATAATAACAAAAAGCCAATAGATAAAAGTTTAGTACAAGACTGGATAAGCGATATTACTCCAGTATATAGTTTGACTAATGCTAAAGGGAAAGTAATATAATAATTATCTAAAATAGATTAAAAAATATCAAGAAATATTACTATAATAAGGGAGAGAGTGCATGGATATAACTTTAAGAGATGTTTTAATAAATTATAATTCCAATAAAAAATATGATAATGATTATTTAAGAAAAGTAAAAAATGATTGCTATGATTTAGAAGAACAAATAGATCTTCATGAAGTATTAAAATATTTAAATGATAATGAATATTTGGAAGAACTATTCGGCGAAATAAACACAATCAAAAAAGAAAAATTATATCCCAGTTTTATACATGGCTATTTTCATAATGAAAGAGTTTTATTCTATGTTTTTTTAATAGGAAAATTAAAAGGCTTATCAACCTCTAATATGAGAATATTGTTAGATGCAGCAAAATATCATGATATTGGAAGACGTCATGATCTAATTGATGATGCTCATGGCTTTTTGGGTTCATGTAAGGTAGCTGAAGTCATTAGTGATAATCCTTTTTATGATGATGAAGAAAACTTAGATACACTGAAATATATAATAGAGTGTCATTCCGTTGATGATAGTTTCTTAGATTCAAAACTTGGTAATTATAATATAAAAGATGTGACTAATGCTAAATTTTTAGCAAGCATTTTAAAAGATGCGGATGGCTTAGATCGTGTTAGAATATCGATGGGTAAAAATAAATCAAATTTAGATATAAATTTTTTAAGGAATGAAGAAGCAAAAAAAATTGTTAAAATGGCCCATCAACTAAATGAGTTATATTTAAATACGCTGAAGAAAAAAAATAATCAAAATGATTTAGATAAGTTTAAAGAAAATAAAGAAGGTGATTTATATCTTCATTCTGTTGGAGTAGATTTTTTTAAGATGGAAAGTATTCTTCAAAATGGAATTTTATCAAAAAACAAATTAAAAGAAAAAGAAATAACTAGTTCCAAAAGATTTGATGGTTGTAATATTGAAGATTTTGTTTCTGTAGCTATATATGGAGATGAATTTTATTCAGAGAAAAATGCCTATCAAATGCATATTCAAGGAGAAATTATATTTTGTATTGAAGATGTTAATGCCATCGAGGGATTAGATCCTAATAAGCTTTCTTTTGTAGATTATCAGAAAATAAAAAAAACAGTTCCTATAAATGCTGGAGGATATAGAGATGAAAGATTTGTTAAAGATGAAATACCTGTAACTAAAATTACGGATATTATAATACCTAAAAGGCTATTAGAGATGAATTTAGCTAATAGTAATATAAATTATATATCTGATTCTGTTTCGCTAGATCCTATTGAATCTCAAATAATTTATTATTTAAAAATCATAAATAAAAAAATGTTTGAAGAAGATGAAATAGATATTAAAATAAATGATTTTCTAAAAACTATATTTGACAAATTGTTAAAGGAAAATGAAACTAACATTAATATAACTAAGTATTTAAAAATTATTTTTGAGAAATTATTAAATGAAAATCAGACTATTACTAATGTTAACGATAATCTAAAAATCATAATTGACAAATTATTAAGAAGAAATATAACAGAAAATAATATAATAAAAAATGTGTTTGATGTAATATCATTTAAGTTAATAGAATTTCAAATAAATTTTTATGCTAAAAGAATATTTGATGTAACAGGTTTTAATATTGATACAATGGGTTTAGTTAATTTAATTAAAGAAGCAAGAAAGATAAAACGCTTGAAAAAAGAATCATCGCCAAGTTTAGAAATGTATCAAAATGCACTATTTAAGATATCAAGAAGCGCTAATATAGTTGTTAGAAATCTAATCGGTAAGATGTATCAAACAATATTAAACAAGCAAGATGTTATGGTTAAAGATGTGATCGAGGATATTTTAAAGAAAAATGGGTTATCTATCTCATCTGAAGATGAAAATCATGTATATATTAAACTAGGAGAAACAAGAAAACTAAGATAAAAATTGACATTGTTTGTAAATTATCCTATAATGAAGTTGTGTTTTTAAAAGCATTGAAAAGGAAGAGTAAAATAATATTAATTTATAGAGAGTTAATGGTTGGTGTAAATTAATAATTAAGTTATTTGAATGAAGCCTTAGAGCTAAATAATGTATACAAATTATTTCGTTTATCGCGTTAAGATATCAAGATGTATAATATATTTTATACAAATTAAGGTGGTACCACGAATAGATTCGTCCTTATAGGATGAGTCTTTTTTTATATAAGAAAGGAATGATAAAAATGAATTATAATGCTTTAGCAGAATTGCTTTATCCAAATATCAAAACAACCATTGATGATTTGGAGAAAAAGTATCCCGAAAGAGGGTTAAAAGAAAACACAGAGGTAACAAGATTTGCTCCAAGTCCAACTGGAAGAATGCATTTAGGAAATCTATATGCTTCATTTATACCGGAGGTTATAGCAAGACAAACAGGTGGAGTCTTCATCCTTAGAATAGAGGATACAGACCAAAAAAGAATTATTGAAAATGGTATTGAACTAGGATTAAGTGATTTAGAACATTATAAATATATAATTGATGAGCATCCAATTAAAGGGGGAAACTATGGACCTTATGTTCAAACTAAAAGGTTGGATATTTATCATACTGTGGCTAAATATTTAGTTTCAATAGGAAAAGCATATCCATGTTTTTGTTCTGAAGATGATTTAACTCATATGAGAGAAATTCAAGAAAAAAGAAAAGATAGAATTGGATATTATGGTCATTATACTAAATGTAGAAATTTATCTTACGATGAGATAAAAAAGCGTATTGATAATAATGAAAAGTGGGTTTTGAGATTAAAATCTAATGGTGATATTAATAAAACTATAATTTTTAAGGATCTAATTAAAGGTAATATTGAGCTTCCTGAAAATGATTTAGACCAAGTCTTAGTTAAGTCTGATGGAATTCCTCCATATGCCTTTGCTCACGTATGTGATGATCACTATATGAGAGTTACTATAGTTACAAGAGATGACTCTTATATATCATCAGTTCCATATCATGTTGAATTATGGAATGCTTGTGGATTTAAAATGCCAAAATTTGCTCATCTTTTGCCACTTAACATTAAAGATGGTGATTCGATAAGAAAGATTAGTAAAAGAAAAGATCCTCAAGCTGCTGCTGTTTTTTATCATCAGAAAGGAGTCCCTGTTGAAGCAATTAAATTATATTTTGCTACATTAATGAACTCTAATTTCGATGAATGGTATATCCAGAATCCTAATAAATCTTATAGGGATTTTGAATTTTCCTTTTCAAAGATGAGTAAAACAGGAGCATTGTTTGATCTAGATAAAATAATAAATATTTCTAAAAATTATATTTCTAGATTATCAGCTAAAGATGTATATAACAATTTATTAAATTGGTCAAAGGAATTTGATAAAGATTTAGAAAGATTAATCGAAAAATATAAAGATTATACAATAAAAACACTAAATATTGAAAGAGAACAAAAGAAACCCCGTAAAGATTTTAGCTGTTATTCTGAGATTAAAGAATATATTTGGTATATGTATAATGAATTGTTTATTACTCCTACTTATGAATGGCAAGCAATTAATGATATCAATCAAATTAAAGAAATTTTAAATGATTATATTAATAATTATTTTAAAATTGAAGATGATAAAGATACTTGGTTTTATAAAATGCAAGTACTTTCTGAAAAGCATGGTTATGCAAAAAATGTCAAAGATTATAAAGAAAATCCCAATAATTATAAAGGAAGTATTATTGATATAAGTATGGTTATTAGAGTAGCTATTACTAGTAAATCAATGACACCAAATTTATATGAAATTATGCAATTATTAGGTATGGAAGAAATAAGAAGAAGAATAAACATGTTATGATAAAATTAAGTTAATTTATGAAAATAATATAAGTTTATCAATAAGTAGGTGAAAATAAATGAAACTATTATTTGATGCAGTATACTATAATAATTTTGATAATAAACAAATAGAGTATGGGGTCAAATTTGGTAATAATACCATTGTTTTCATAAAAGTAGGATTTAATGGTAGTATATATGGATATAATAATAAATATTTAGAAATAGCAAATAAGTTAAATGAAATATATGGATATACTGTAATAGTTTCTTCAAATCCATCAACAAGAAAAAATCCATTAGATGTGGGTTTTGAAATTATAAATAAAGTTGTATCTTATCAAAACATAAAAGAATATAATGTATATTATGTTGGTTATTCCAACGGAGCAATGATTGGTTCAAGATGGGGTTATTTGTATAATAAAATTAAGAAGATGTTATTAATTAATTCTCCGATAATGTTTAATTGGCCGTATCAAAAAGAGGGTTTATTAAAAAGCAAAGCCGAGGATATATTGATCGTTTATAGTGAATATGATCAATCAATTGAATTTATAGAATTAATTAAAAAAATAATAAATAATAAGATTAAATTAAAAATAATACCTAATACAGATCATATGTTTACAAATATGAAAGATAAGTTTATTAGTTGCATAATTAATTATTTAAAGTAGCGGCATTGTTGATGAGGTAGTAAAAAAGCATCTTTTAAATTTTATAAAAATAAGACAAGATTTTTAAAAAAACTTTATATACAATTTTTATAAAAAAATGATATAATTAAAAAGAGCTGGTAAGAGTTTTCTTACCCAACTTTTTTTAGGAGGGTACATGACAAAATATGTATTTGTAACAGGAGGAGTTGTTTCTGGACTTGGGAAAGGCATTACTGCTAGTAGTATAGCTTTATTGCTTAAATCACGTGGTTATAAGGTTTTTATGCAAAAGTTTGATCCTTATTTTAATGTTGATCCAGGTACTATGAATCCCATTCAGCATGGAGAGGTTTTTGTAACATATGATGGATGTGAAACCGATCTTGACTTAGGGCATTATGAACGTTTTATTGATGAAGAATTAAATTATTCTTCGAATATTACTAGTGGTAAAATATTTAAATCCGTTATTGAGAAAGAAAGACATGGAGATTATTTAGGTGCTACGGTACAAATGATACCACATGTTACTAATGAAATAAAAAACAAGGTATACGAGGCAGGACATTCTAGTGGTGCAGATATTGTAATAACAGAAGTTGGGGGAACCGTAGGTGATATAGAATCAGAAGTATTTATTGAAACTCTTAGACAAATTCAATACGAGATTGGAAGTAGCAATTCTTTTTTTGTTCATTGTACGCTAGTGCCATTTATTATGGGTTCAAATGAGCTTAAAACAAAGCCGACTCAAAACAGTGTAAAGGATTTGAGAAATAGAGGAGTAAGAACTGATGCTTTAGTATGTAGAGCACCATTTGAGACTCCAAATAGTATTAAAGAAAAATTATCTTTATTTTGTTCTATTGCCAAGGAAAATGTAATTGATTCAATAGATGTGAATAATATATATGAAATACCTATAAATTATTATAATCAAAAGTTAGATGAAATAATTTTAAAGCAATTCGATTTGCCAATTAAAAGGGCTAACTTAACGGAACTTAAAAAATTAATTACCACCGTTAATAATTTAAAGAAAGAGATAGAAATTGCTTTGGTTGGTAAATATGTTGAGTTACATGATGCTTATATATCAGTTGTTGAAGCCCTTGATCATGCAGGATATAATTATAATGTAAAAATAAAAATTAATTGGATAAATTCTGAATTATTAGAGGCCAAAAAAACAAATATTAAGTCAGTATTTAAGAATTCAAAAGGTATTGTAGTTCCTGGTGGTTTTGGCAACAGAGGAATTGAAGGAAAAATTAAAGCAATTAATTATGCTAGGGAAAACAACATTCCTTTTTTAGGAATAGGCCTTGGGATGCAACTTGCTATAGTAGAATTTGCACGCAACGTTTGTTCGCTAGAGAATGCTAATTCAACAGAGTTTGATTCTAATACTAAAGAACCAGTTATTGATTTAATGGCTGACCAAAAATCGATTGTAAACATTGGAACAATGCGATTAGGTAATTATGAATGTACTATTAAAAAAGATACTTTAGTATATAAGATTTATAAAGCTAAGAAAATATTAGAAAGACATCGCAATCGTTATGAATTTAATAATAATTATAAAGAAATATTGGAAGAAAATGGAATGGTATTTTCTAGCATCAATGAGAAAACTAATCTAGTAGAAACAATTGAATTACCTAAATTAAAATATTTTATAGCATGTCAGTTTCATCCCGAATTTAAATCAAGACCATTATCTCCAGCACCATTGTTTGATTCATTTGTAAAAACATGTGCTCTAGATAAAAAATGATAAGTATAGGAATTGATAAAACATTAACTATATTATATTTATAATTTTTAAAAATAGTAAAATTTTATCTCTTTTAGAGGAGGGTTTGTGAAAAAGATATTTGTTAAAGTAGATGAGGATATAATTAAAAAAATTCTTAAAAGGGGATCTACATTAGTGGTGGCTACTGCTATAACTATGACGTTGTCAGGATGTAATAGGGAAATAATCGATACAAAATATGGATTAGATACAGGACTAACAATTGGTGATGATACAGCAATTATTTTTGAAATAGAAAATTGGAAAGATTATGAGGGGGAACAATATCAACTTAAAACTCCTCAAGGTTTAGTTATGTTATCTTCATCATTTGATACGGAGTTATTTTATGGGCATAGCGATACCTACTCAGTAAAGAGCTTTGCTTCAAATGCTATATCAAATTTAGGAGAACTACATTATTTAGGTTTAATTAGTGATAAAGATAAAAGATTTAATTATCAAATAATTGATACTCATTGGAAATATAATAAAGCGACAATATTTAATAAAAACAAAGCTCTTGTAGCTAATATTGTTAAATGGCGAAGTTATCAAGGTGAACAATTCCAGATTGTTACAGAAGACGGAATGGTAATGCTTCCTTCAAGTTATAATGCAAAATTATTTTATGATTTACAAAGCCCAATAAAAGCAGAAGATTTTGCTAAAAAATATGTTGGTTCTGATGGCCAAGTTCATGTATATGGAGAAGAAATATCTGTTGGTAATTTTAATTATGATATATTGGATCTTAACTATGTATTTAATAAAATAATCATTTTTAAAGATGAAACAGCAGTGGTTTTACCAATTGATAATTGGACTGATTATGAAGGAGAACAATTACAAGTTAGTGTACATAATGGTCCCTTACTTTTAACAGCAGCATATGATAGTATATTAATAAATGATACAAAAAGCCAAAATAAAGCAATAACAATTGCTAAAATGCTAAGCGATAATGTTTTTGATTATTCATTAGGATTCCCAGATACAAAAGGATTTCTTAATAAGGTTTTATTAGACTTAGAATATGGATTTAATAATGCTATTATTTCAAATAATAATAGTGCAACTGCAATAAGTATAGATAAATGGTGTGATTATAAAGGAGAGCAGCTTCAAATAACTTTACCTACAGGAGATGTAATATTAACTTCATCGCTTTTTTTAGATTTATTAAATGGTGGTTCAGAGAAAATTAATGCATCAACATTAGCTTGTGATTATGCAACAGGAAAAGTTATAGATAAAGCCCAAAATGTAACTAATAAAGCTTTATTTAACTGTCAAATATTAGACCTTAACTATAAATTTAAATATGCACTAAAATTAATAAATGGTAATGTAACTATATTACCTTTATACAGATGGAAAGATTATTATAATTCTAATGGATATAAAAGTGCACATTGTTCGGTAAGAGCAGATGGTACTAAAATTTATAAAATATTATCTGAAGAACCTTCACCGAATTGTGAACAACTTCAATTAGAATTATCAGACCAAGAAACAGTCGTTTTAGCATCATCATATAATACTGTTTTAGTGGATAATATAACTCCTATTGAAGAAATAGCGGAAATGTTTAGAGGAGAAAATGGAACAATTATTAATTTAGAATCTGTATTTGGAAAACCAAAAGATTCTAGTTGGAATTGGAAATTAATTGATACCAAATGGACATATAATTATGCAATATATGAAGCAGGACAAAACTGTCAAATTTTTGATATAAATACCTGGATGGATTTTTCGGATGGTGAACAAGTGCAATTAAAATTTTTAGATAACAGAGGGATGTTAACATCATATATTAATACCTCTTTAATTTATGCCAAAGACGAAAGTAAAGTTGAAATACTTGGTAAAGCTTTTTCGGGTCAAAATATTAAAACAGGTTCTGTATATAAATATAGATCATTAAATAAATAAATGTAAATATTATTTTTTTTATGTTATGATATAAAAGAGGCTTATATGAGTTATAAAAGTTATTATTTAAAACAATTATATAATTATAATATTTTGAATTTTT
>JGI24711J26586_10002066_pt1 | contig 14643 bp, 10 predicted proteins | sample BioPla3DNA1_FD_26586 | JGI IMG/M metagenome (IMG submission 26586)
TTTTTTTTAGGACGGTTTTAATGGTGATTGAAGGGAAGCTTCAGGAACTGAAAGAGCAGATTAACAAGATTGTTCCCCGCGGGATTACGATCTCAGACGTCGAGTTCGAAGGGCCTGAACTGGTCATCTACACCGATGATCCAAAACAGTTCGCCGACCAGGCGGACTTGATAAAGATACTGGCACGTGACCTGCGTAAGCGTATCGTCGTACGACCAAATATCCTCGAGGACCCGGAACGGGCGGCTGTGGAGATCAGGGCCGTTGTGCCGGATAATGCAGGGATATCCGATCTCTTCTTTGACCCGGAGACGGGTGAGGTCCTCATCGAGGCGGAGAAGCCTGGCGTGGTCATCGGTAAGAACGGTGTAACGCTCCGAGAGATCACAAAACAGATCGGCTGGACCCCCAAGGTGGTCCGTACTCCGCCCATCGAGAGCTCGACGGTGAAACAGATCCGGGCGTTCCTGCGTTCGGTCAAGGATGAGCGGAAGGCTTTTCTGCGGAATATTGGCCGTCGTATCCATCGGGACGTCACGAGCAAGGATCAGTGGCTACGGGTCACCACGCTCGGGTGCTGCCGGGAGGTCGGCCGGGCGTCGTTCCTGATCTCGACGCCGGAGAGCAAGGTGATGGTGGACTGCGGCGAGAAGCCGGGCAGCATCACAGACGGGATCCCCTACATCTACGTGCCTGAGGTCTATCCGTTCGATACCCTTGATGCGGTGGTGATCACCCATGCGCACCTCGATCACTGTGCTCTTGTTCCCCTCCTCTTCAAGTACGGCTACGATGGACCGGTCTATTCGACCCCGCCGACGAGGGACCTCTCGGTGATGCTTCAGCTCGACTATCTGGATGTCGTCAGGAAGGAGACTGATAAGATCCCCTACACCTCAAATGAGGTGAGGGATTACATGAAGCACTCCATAACCCTCAACTACGGCAGTGTGACCGACATAGCCCCTGACATAAAGCTCACCTTCCATAACGCCGGGCATATCCTCGGGTCAGCGATCGCCCACTTCCACATCGGGGAAGGGCTCTACAACATCGCGTTCACTGGAGACTTCAACTACCAGAAGACCCGGCTCTTTTCGCCGGCGGTATCATCGTTCCCACGCCTGGAGGCGCTCTTCATGGAGAGCACCTACGGCGGGGCGAACGACGTCCAGCCATCACGGAAAGATGCGGAAGAGAAACTCTATGAGACGGTCTCGACGACGATCCAGCGCGGAGGTAAGGTGATCATCCCCGCATTCGCTGTCGGGCGGTCGCAGGAGGTCATGCTGGCCCTTGAGGAGGGTATCCGGAAGAAGAAGATACCGGCGGTGAAGATCTATCTCGACGGTATGATCCGGGAGGCGACGGCGATCCACACGACCTATCCGGAGTATCTCAACAACGATCTGCGAAATCAGATCTTCCGGGAGGGACTGAATCCCTTCCTCGCTGACGCCTTTGTTCAGGTGGACTCACCAGACCTCCGCGAGCAGGTGATCTCGGGTGACCCTTGTGTTATCATAACCACGAGCGGTATGCTGAGCGGCGGGCCGGTGATGGAGTATCTCAAAGCTCTTGGCCCTGATGAGCGCAACATGCTCATCTTCGTCGGTTACCAGGCGGATGGGACGCTTGGACGGCGTATCCAGAAGGGATGGCGTGAGATTCCGCTTGGATGGCGTGAGACGATCGTCATCAATCTCAATGTCACGACCATCGATGGGTTCTCCGGCCATTCGGACCGGAAGCAGCTGATGAACTACGTCGCCCATCTCCAGCCGCGACCCGAGAAGATCTTCACCATCCACGGTGACGAGAACAAGACCATCGATCTTGCAAGTTCNGTATATAAGCGGTATCGTATTGAGACCCACTCTCCCATGAACCTCGAGACCTATCGCATGATCTAGTGAAACGTCTTATCTTGCCTCGCGGCGGGTGGGAGCCTCGATCGCCGGCTGCACGCGGAGGGTGCAAGAGACTCCAATCGGAAGGGGGTACTCGAGCACCAAAACTCTTCGCCCAGCGAGAGGGACCGTGCTGGGCGTGAAGTGTTGGATGCAGTTGGTAGTTCGATCAGAGATGACGCGTAGTCTACCTATTCTCATCGGGATATTCGTGGTGATGGCGCTCTCGAATGCTGTCGTCCCGGTGCTCCCCGACTTTGCTGAAGGCTCAGCGATGCAGGGGGCAGTCTACGCTGCATACTTTTTTGGTGTCTTTGTCATGGTTCTTCCGGCGGGGATGGCAAGCGATAGAATCGGTCGCGTGCCGCTCATCCATGCCGGACTTCTTCTGACCCTTGCAAGCGGGGTTCTCATCCTGCTCTATCCATTNGGCCTGCCACTCCTCGTCTTCCGCGGTATCGAGGGGNTCGGGGCCGGACTCGCCTTCTCTGCGGCACTTGCGTGGGCAAACTCGCACCCCTCCGCATGGATCAGCGGCTATGTTATGGCGGCCCAGAACCTCGGCTTGGTCGCCGGGCTCCTGGCCACCGGGTGGCTCGCTGTGGCGACCGGGAGCCATCTTGCTGGGATCGCTCTCTTCACGGCTCTCACCGTCCCTGCACTCGCTATGAGCGTCACAATCCGGGAGAGCAAGCATGAGGGGTTCATGGAGGCCGATCTCCTGACGATTGTCCGGGACTACTTCCGCCTGTTTGTTGCAGCAGCCATCCTCATAGGCATGACCGGGGCGATAGCGGCCATCTACCCGGGGTATACGGGAGGCGATCCGTCACTGTTGGCTCTCCAGCTCGCAACGATCAATATCGCGACAGTCGCCACGGTGCTCATCGCACCCCGGATCTCTCTCCGACCGGTTCCAACCATCCAGATCTCGTCTGTTCTCATGGTAGGAGCGGTTCTGTCGAGTTATTTCACGCCCTACGCCCTTCCGGTCATAGGCGGCCTTGCGGGCGTGATCATCGCTGCAACACTTGCGTTCCTCGCGGAGACGAGGATCCAGCAGGGTGCGATGGCCGGGCTCTTCAACACCGCGACCTACGCCGGGTTCACGTTCCTCGCCGCCTTTGCCGGGCTTGTTGCAGGGATGTTTAGTTTTCTGAGCGCTTTTATCCTGCTTGCCGGGATGGCGGGTATGATGGCGCTTGCCGTCAGCGGGTGCTGGTGCAGGTATCATGGGTGACCCGTAGCGCATATTACCCCTCCCCCTCATACGATGATCGTATGAAGGTCTTGATCAACGGCGAGTGGTGTGACTCTGCCTCGGGAAAGACGTTTGCGGTGCACAACCCCGCCACAGGAGATGTGGTCGAGGAGGCGCCTCTCGGCGATGCGGACGATGTTCGAGGCGCAGTGGAGGCAGCAGATGAGGCGTTCGCGGATTGGTCTTCCCGGAGCCCGAGGGAGAGGGGGAAGATCCTCTTCTTCGCTGCAGAAGAGGTGCGCCGCAGGAATGCGGAACTCGGGGCGCTCCTGACCACTGAGCAGGGGAAACCCATCCGGGAGGCGGTTGATGAGGTCAATGGGTTTGCAAACATCCTCGAGTACTACTATGCCCTCTCCGCGGGAGAGCGGGGGGAGTCCATGGTTCTCCAGAGCCATGGCCATTTCCTTGTCCAGAGGCGCCCGATCGGCATATGTGGTGCGATCATCCCCTGGAACATGCCGGCGATCATCATGGGTTGGAAGATCGGGCCGGCTCTGGTGGCGGGGAACACCATGATCCTAAAACCTGCCCGGACCGCCCCACTGACCTGTGGAAGGCTTGCGGAGATCCTCGAGGGTGTCGGCCTCCCACCGGGCGTCCTCAACGTCGTCACCGGGCCGGGGGAGACGGTCGGCCGGGAGATCGCGAGGAACCCAGCGATCAGGAAGGTCTCGTTCACCGGTGAGGGCGGGACCGGTAAGCAGGTCGCGCTGGATGCTGCCCCAGCTCTGAAGCGGCTTACGCTGGAGCTCGGGGGGAGCGATCCCATGATCGTGTGTGATGATGCCGATATCCCGATGGCAGTCGAAGGCGTCATCAAGGGGCGGTTCTACAACTGCGGTCAGACCTGTACGGCGGTGAAGAGACTTTACCTCTATGAGTCGATCGCGGATGAGTTTCTAGGGTTTCTCAGGGCGAGGGTCGGGGAGATCGTGGTTGGTAACGGCATGGAACGCGGCGTCAATATGGGTCCGCTGAACAACCGGTCCGGGCTTGATCGACTGGTGCGCCAGGTGGACGCTGCCCGGGAGCGAGATGAGGGAGAGATCATCGTGGGCGGGAAGGCGCCCGGGAGGGAGGGGTATGAGCGCGGGTTCTTCTTCATGCCGACGATCGTCACCGACGTTCCACATGACTCAGTCCTCTTCACTGAAGAGACCTTTGGCCCCGTGCTCCCCATCGCCACCGTCGCAGGTCTCGACGAAGCGCTTGAACGGGCAAACAGTAGCTGTTACGGCCTTGGAGCATCGATATGGACCCGGGACGCAGGCGTGATCGCCCGGGCGACCGGGGAGCTCGAGGCAGGGATCATATGGGTCAACCAGCATCTGCGTATCCCGCCTGAGGTACCGTTCGGGGGGACGAAGGAGAGCGGCACGGGCAGGGAGAACGGTAGCCGGGCGCTTGATGATTACATCGAGGAGACGACCATCCTGATGCGGTTGTAGGNGGGTATCTCAGGGCAGACCATCTCTCTGGAGCCTGCTTTCTTCGAAAATCCTATAGCNTGAGAGGAACATTATCCTATGATGTTCTGTATCGTAACGGGCGGTGCCGGTTTTATCGGTTCGCACGTCGTCGATGCCCTGGTTGCGGCGGGAGACGATGTGCTGGTCATCGATGACTGTAGCGCGGGCACCACAGAGAACCTCGCAGGGCACCTGGCGAGCGGGCGGGTGGCCTTTATCGGGCAGAACCTGCTCGATGACGGCTGGCAACGGCACCTGGAGAGGGGGGACCGGGTCTACCACATCGCTGCAGACCCTGATGTCAGGCAGAGTGCCATGACCCCTGACTCCCAGATGAAGAACAACGTCATCGCCACATACCGGGTGCTTGAAGCGATGCGGGCCTACGGTGTGCCGGATCTGGTCTTCACCTCGACCTCAACCGTCTACGGCGATGCCACGGTCATCCCGACGCCGGAGACCTACACCCCGCTCGAGCCGATATCGGTCTACGGCGCGACGAAGCTTGCCTGTGAGGCGCTCATATCATCGTACTGTCACTCGTTTGATATGCGGGCATGGATCTACCGGTTCGCAAACATCATCGGAGAGCGGAGCAATCATGGCGTCATCTGGGATTTCATCAGAAAGCTCCGCGAGAACCCGCAGGAGCTTGAGATCCTCGGCGACGGTAGGCAGACAAAATCGTACCTGGAGGTCGGGGAGTGTGTCCGTGCCGTGCAGTTCGGGATAGCGCACGCAGGTGATCCGGTGAACATCTTCAATATCGGTTCAGAGGACTGGATCGACGTCGTTGCCATAGCCGATATCGTCGCAGGGGAGATGGGCCTCTCAGATGTTCGCTACCGGTTCACCGGTGGTGAGCGAGGCTGGGTCGGGGATGTGCCCAGGATGCAGCTCTCAGTCGAGAGACTCAAAGATCTTGGCTGGCGGTGTGGGACCTCCTCTGAGGAGAGCGTGCGCGCGGCGGCCCGTGCCATGCTCGAGTGATCCAGACTGACCATACAACAAAAAACTCCCGCAGGGCGTTGCACCGCTGGCACTTGATCGGCTATACCAGACAGTAATCAGAGATCCGTATGAAATATGTCATTATACTTGGAGACGGCATGGCTGATGAGCCGCTTGCCGAGTTGGGGGGCAAAACGCCCCTTGAGTACGCAGAGATACCGAACATGGACAGAATCGCCCGTGATGGGCGGTGTGGGATGCTCCGAACCGTCCCGGATGGTTTTGAGCCGGGAAGTGATATCGCGAACCTCTCGATCCTTGGGTATGACCCTCGCACCACCTACACCGGGAGAGGACCCCTGGAGGCTGTCAGCATGGGGGTCACCCTCCACGATGGGGACTTCGCTTACCGATGCAACCTTGTCACGGTCCGGGATGGCGTGATGGAAGACTTCAACGCTGGACATATATCCAGCGCCGAGGGTGCCGAGCTCCTCCGCGACCTGGATGCCGCACTCGAGGATATCAGGGTCTATCCGGGGGTCGGCTACCGGAACCTGATGGTCGTTTCCCCGGCGCTCGGCGCTGAGACGACCGCGCCCCACGATATCGTCGGCCAGCCCGTGGACGACTACCTCCCGCGCGGTGGGGATGCTGAGATCCTCCGGGACTGCATGGAGCGCTCAGAGGAGATCTTTGCCGACCACCCGGTCAACCGGCGCCGCCTGCAGGAGGGAAAGCTCCCCGCCACCGGCATCTGGCCGTGGAGCGGTGGGAAGAGACCGTCGATTGCATCATTCAGAGAGAAGTACGGTCTTGCCGGTGGTATGATATCGGCAGTCGATCTTCTGCGTGGTATCGCCCTCCTTGCCGGGATGGAGGTGATCGACGTCCCGGGCGCCACAGGATTCCTGGATACCGACTACGAGGCGAAGGCCAGGTACGCGGTCAGAGCCCTCGATCACCTCGACTTTGTCTATGTCCACGTCGAGGCCCCTGATGAAGCGGGGCATATGGGAAGTGTAGAGGAGAAGGTGCGGGCGATCGAACGGCTCGATGAAGCCATTGGGATCGTCCTGGACCGGCCCGATACTACCATCGCGGTCCTCCCCGACCACCCGACACCGATACGCACGAAGACCCACACCGCAGATCCGGTGCCGTTCGCGGTGCTTGGAAAGGGGCGGGATGATGTATCGGCATTCTCCGAGGATGAGGCTGCCCGGGGATCGTTTGGGCTCGTTCAGGCTCCCAAATTTCTTTCTCTTCTTTTTTCAAGGTGAACCGACGGGTAGAATCCCGGCATCACCTTTTTGTAGTCGCTGTGTACACTAACCCTATAGTATCATGGAACCCCTGACGATAGACGGAATCAACGAGAGGATCCGGGAGATCGAGCAGGAGGTCGGCCGCCTCTCCCCGATGCAGAAGGTTCTCATCGGGACTGATGGGTCGGTGACGAATCTCCTCGAGATGGCAACCGGCCACCCGGTCGCCATCGCCACCTTGGTGCAGGAGGTCGTCGCCGCTGATGCCGGGATGGCGGCTGCACTCGCGATTGAACCGGATGATGAGGTCAACTACCGCGTTGTGGAGTTGAAGGATAGCGTGACTGGGGAGGTTCTTATTTACGCGGTCTCCTGCACGCCGCTCCGGAGGCTTGCCCCGGAGTTCAGGCAGGATCTCATGCGGGCCGATATTCCCATCGGCAGGATCCTCCGCAACCACCGGATAGAGTCGCGCCGGGAGATAACCGATGCCCGTATCGTCCAGGCCGGTGCTGATCTTGCACGGGCATTCGATACCCACCGGTCCGAATCGATGCTCTCCCGGCGATACCGGATCATCCATCGCGAGGAGCCCCTGATCGCCATCGAGGAGATCTTCCCCTGCACGGCGTTTGTGGACGAAGTCAGGGTGCTGGTCGACGCCCCGTCGAGGATACACATAACCCTGCTTGATATGAACGCCACGTCTGGAAGGGTGGACGGCGGGGTTGGTGTCGCCATCGACGAGCCGGGGTGCATCCTGGATGCACGGAAGAGCGCCGGGATAGAGGTGTACGGTGATGAGACGGCCAGCCGTAGGGTTCTTGAGGCTGCCCGGGCGACGGTGGAGGGGCTTGGGCTTCCGGGCGGCTCTGAGATCGTCCTGCACGCCGCTGCCCGGCCACATGCCGGGCTTGGGAGCGGAACGCAGGTCGCGCTTGCCACGGCCGCCGCCCTCTGCCGGCTCTATGATCGTGAGGTTCCCGTACCTGATCTTGCGCGGATCGTCGGCCGGGGCGGGACGTCGGGAATCGGTACGGCGGCGTTTGAGCAGGGGGGCTTTATCCTGGACGGCGGGCATCGGTTTGGCACCCTGGGGGGTAAGGAGGACTTTCGACCTTCGGCGGCATCACGGGGTATCGCTCCGCCTCCGATCCTCGCCCGACACCGATTTCCTGAAGATTGGCGTATCCTGCTGGTCACGCCGGATGTCGAGGCGGGGGCGCATGGGGGCCGGGAGGTCGATGTATTCCGCACACACTGTCCGGTGCCCCTCGATGAGGTTAGGGAGCTCTGCCACGAGGTGCTCATGCGGATGATCCCGGGCCTGGTCGAGCACGATCTCGACCTCTTCGGCTCGGCGGTCAACCGCGTTCAGCGCCTGGGGTTCAAGCGGGCTGAGGTGACTCTGCAACACCCGGTTGTGCCGGCGCTCCTCGAGGCCTTGGTGCAGGCCGGGGCGGCCGGGGCGGGCCTGAGTTCGTTCGGGCCGACGGTCTATGCGGTCGGGGATACGGGTATGGAGGGTGTGGCCCGGACGGCGGCGGAGGTGCTCGGCGACCGTGGGGGATCGGTTATCCTCACAAGGGCTCGGAATCATGGGGCGGGCGTGCGGGCGGGGTGATGGTGCATCGATCCTCCCTTGCCATACGGGGATCCTGGTCGAGCGCGCTGTTGATGCCTCTGGCTCGCCGGTGAACGCAAAAAAAAGTCGATACAGAACGGCATCAGACCCCTGCTTCATCATCGATCAGTGGGGGTAACTCTCATCATCTGCCGCGATCTCTCGTGGACTACTTCCCCACATATATTCGCGCCCCCACACGTTAAATCCTCCCGGAACCCCGACCTGACCACCTCTGGGTGCACAAACCTTGAAGGCCTGCGCTACAGACTACACCGTATGGCGAAGAGGCAGGAAGAAGCAGTCTCCCGCTTCATGGCGGGCTACAACTGCGCACAGGCGACAAGCTCGGTCTTTGCGGCTGACCTTGGCATCCCCGAAGAGGTTATTCTCCGGGCTGCCACGGGATTTGGCGGCGGGATGGGGCGGACTGGGGGCGCCTGCGGGGCAGTCACGGGGGCGATCCTTGTTCTCGGGCTCTCGTTTGGCGGTACCGGGCCCACCGAGAAGAAGGCGAACGACAAGACCTACGCGCTCGTCCAGGAATTCATCGCCCGGTTCACTGACCGGAACGGCGCGATATCCTGTACCGAACTCCTCGGATGCGACCTCTCGACCGAAGAGGGACTTTCGCGGGCAAGGGAAGGGAAGCTCACCCGGATCGTCTGCCCTGGATACGTCAGGGATGCGGTGGAGATCCTCGACTCCATCATTTCCGGGCAGTCTCCGGGCCGGTGACGGTCTGGGGGAGTCTAAAGATCCGCCGCAGGTCCATGGAATTCAGGTTCTTTGCCGCAAGTGCCCACTTCTCGATCGTGTGCCAGGAGAGGAACGCCAGAGGGAACACCAGCAGGAGAGAGAGTCCACAGAGTGCCGGGAGGGAGAGGGTGTTTCCTGAGGCCTGGATGAGCGCCTGCTGGATCGGGTAGTGGTAGATATACATCCCATAGGTGAAATCTCCCCCCCTCCCGAAGCTGTTCAGGAGCGGGATCCGGATCTGGGCAGCATACAGGACGAGATAGGGGATACAGATGACCCCGGCGACCAGAGGGTAGGGTGTCAGCAACGAGAGCCCGAGCACCGTGAGGAGGATCCCGGCGACGAGTGGCCGGTAGGTGATACTCTGCCGGTGGAGAGAGAGATAGGCGCCGATGAGGAAGTAGAGGGTGAACCTGACCTTTGCCATCCTGGGATCGTCGAACCAGATCATCCAGAGGAGGACGTTTATTGCGGAAAGGCCGATGATTGCGCTCCGCCGCCGTAGGAGTCCGGTGAGCCCAGGACAGCAACGACCCCGTACATCACGATCTCGACCGGTATGATCCAGAGCGATCCGTTCACGAATTGCACCGGATTTCCCTGGAAGAGTCCTAAAATACTCCCATTCTCAAAGAACGGGACCTTGAGGATCCCCTCCAGAGAGAAGAGGACGCTGTAATATTCACCCGGTGGAAGGGATGTCATCAACGGTCCGATGACAAAAAGCGTGATGAAGACCGCGGGGATGAGGGGTGGAACGATCCTGAGGAACCGCTTCCAGGCGAATCGGGGCAGGGATGCGGTCGACTCCCAGCTCACCGGTATGAGGTAGCCGCTGATGACGAAGAATGCCGCAAGCGCCGCCTGTCCCATGAGGAGGAAGGGGTCGTAGAGCCGCATATTCGGGTAGCCCATCGTGAGCGAGTGGGCATGTGTGACGATGATAGCCGTCACAGCGACGAACCGCAGGAAGTCAAAGTTGTTCGAGAACCGGGCTGCACCGCCCTTGGGGTGCGCTACGCTCATGGCGATCGAGATATCCTCACTACCCGTGGTCTGGCAACGATTAAGTAGTTGGTTATACGTATCCCCTCACATGGACTCGCTGGTCGTAGCCACGTTTGCCGTCGTCGCCCTGCTCGAGATCGCTGTCCCGCTCACACTTGGCTACTGGGTCGTCCGGAGGTTCGGTGTCCCGTGGCGAGTCTTCGGGCTCGGTGCTCTCTTCTTCATCGTCGTGCAGGTCATCCACACCCCCCTTGTTCTTGCGACACAGGTCCCACTCTCCCGTGCCCTCCTGCCGCTTGGAACAGCAGCACCCCTTGTGGGCCTCGCCCTCTACCTCGGCCTCCTCGCCGGCCTCTTCGAGGAGGTCGGCCGTTACCTCGTCTACCGCTACTACTTCAGGCGGCGGGATATACCCCTCACCCGGGAGGTCGGCCTCCAGTTCGGGGCCGGGTGGGGCGGTGTCGAGAGCATCATCGTCGCACTCCTCGTCATCTCAAGCATGATCACCTACATCGCCCTTGCGAGCAACGGGGTCGTCCCTCTGCCCGACGATCCGGCCGTCATGGCACAGATCGAGACCCTCCGGAGTCTTACGCCGCTGGATATCCTGCCAGGCCTCGCTGAACGGATGATGACGATCACCCTGCACGTTGCCTGGTCTCTCATGGTACTTGCCGCCGTCGTCTATGAGAGGAAAGCGTTCCTTATCCTCGCCATCCTCTGGCATGCTGCTGTGGATGCCGCTGCAGTCTACCTCGTCCAGACCCAGGGGGTCCTGGTGACCGAGGCGGTGATATTCATCTTCGCGATCGCTGGCCTTGCGTACATCTTCGCGCAGTGGCGGCGGATGGGGGAACGATCCACCTCTTAACCGTCCCACGCGTGCAGGTATCCCCGGCGTTCGAGCGGCTCTCCATCCGCGAGCACCACCCGCTCAGGGATGACTTCCCCGATGACATGCGCCCTGACCCCCGACACCGGGAGGAGACCTGGTGGTGCAGAGAAGAGGAGTTCAAAGTCCCCCCCGCCGTAGAGTGCAAGTTCCCGGGCCTCATCCTCCGGGACTCCTGCCGGGAGCGGGAGGCGGGTGGTGTCAATGGAGAACCCGCAATCGTTCACCGCGAACAGGTCGTAGAGGGAGACTGCAAGCCCGTCTGAGATGTCCATCATCGCCGAGACCCCGGCACGGCCGAGGATCTCCCCCTCCTTCATGCGGGGCTGGGGCTCGAGGAGCTCTTTTCTATGTTGATCGTAGCCCGCAAGAGCGGCTTCAGCCTCTCCGAGCGGCCCGGTGACCGCAATGATGTCTCCCGGCCGCGCTCCCCGCCGCCGCACCAGGTGCTCCGGGGAGACGGTCCCGAGTCCGGTGCTCACAAGTGTCAGCTCCTGGTGGGCGTCGAGATCTCCGCCCACGAGCTCGGCGCCAAACATCGTGCAGCAGTCCCGGGCGCCCACCATAATCCCGGAGAGCCGTTCCGGCCTATCAAGGCCGACCGCGAGGAGTATCTGTCCCGGTGTTGCACCCATGCTCGCCAGATCAGAGAGCGTGACCGCCACCGCCATCCAGCCAATCTGCCAGTCGGTCATCCCCGCTGGAAAGTCGGTGATCTCGTGGAGCATATCGGTGCTCGCGACCAGGAGGAGGCCGTTCCCGCAGGGGATGACGGCACAGTCATCTTCAAGCCGCTCAGGGTCGATGATCGTCCCGATCAATCGATGCAGGCCCCGCTCATCCACCGCGACGCACCTCCTTCTCCCGNTCGCTCCGGTACTCCCTGAAGAGGTACTCGAGCCGTTCGGCCTCCCTCTCGCGTCGGTACTCCTTCTGNCCNTCCTCCCACTCTCCGATGGCATCATCGANGAGATCGGTCTTCGCCGCCCCAGTNCTGCCTCTGATCTCCGGTTTGACCGAGTCGGCCGAGAGGAGGGGGAGANCAGCCTCCCGGGCGACCCTGACCAGGTGNGGNTCGGGGGGCTCCCCGCCGATGACCAGTGCCCGCACATCCATCTCCACGAGATCCTTCACCACGCCTCGTCCCCAGCCGTGGGCCTTGGGGATATAGAGGATATCGCCTCTGACGATCCCGATCCCCTCCTGAAGACCCCGCACACCCTCCCGGGTCAGGGAGTCAAGCACCTTGAGCGGGGTGTAGTCCTCGGATACCTCGATCTTTGCGACGGTCTGTAGGCGCTCCAGGCGCTTCTTCAATCGCCGGGATCGCCGCCGCTCGCCGCGGAGCTGCCGGCGCAGATTCTCGATTGTGGCATCTTTCGTCGTCAATTCCGCGTCCCGTCGCATCTTCCGCCCGGCAGCAGAGCGTTCCCGCCGCAAGGTCTGTTGTAACCGTTCCACCTCGCGATCACGTTCCCGAACGTCATCCTGCAGTTCCCGCACGTAACTCCGGAGCCGCTTCACCATACCATCGAGTGCCATCACCCGCTCATCCTCCACGGGCCGTTCAGGAACCGCCTCCGCAGGCGGGGCGGGTTTCGGGGCGGTAGGGGCCCCCTGCATCTCGGTGATGACCGCGTCGAGAGACTGGCCTCGGAGCACCCGCGCCCGAACTTCATCGAGGTCAAACCCGGGCTGCACCCGCTTTGCAATGTTTCGGAACTTGTTCTGAAGACTCCGGTAAGCGTCCAGCGCCGCCGAGAGGGCATCGCGCTCGTGGTCGTTGGTGTACGAGAAACCGGCGGTCAGGTCGTACTTCGTCTCTACCGGGAGCGACTGCTTCGGAGTGTAGGGGATGGCGTTGAATGCCCGACGGATCTTCTCGACCGAGTAGGGCATCTGCTGGACATCGGAGGCGATGATGAGCGGTTTTCCAGTGCGGTAGAGCTCCTCGACGATGTCAGACATGGTCATCTGCCGGGAACTTGTGAGGAGGGCCAGGTTGCCATCGAGGTCCAGAGCGGCGATCCCGGTCGTCGTCCCGGGATCGAGTCCGACGATCAGGTAGCGGGGACGACTGGAGAGCGGTTCGAACCGTATTCGTTCAAGTTCTCTGCCCGCTACCCTGACCTGGACATCGGCGCCCCGGGATGAGGAGATCGGGACCATACTCCGGGGGGCGACGACCCGGAAGGTGACCCTTGAGTGGCCACCGAAAGCCTCTGTCTCTTTCTTCTCGTAATCGAGGCCGGCACCCCGGAGTCTCTCCTCGATCTCCCGGGCTTTCTGCCGCACGGCACCGTGGATCTTCCTCGTGTACCGGTTCTGGCTCCATCCACCCCTTCCCGGAGACCGGCGCCTGCTCACCACGATGTCGGTGGTATTCTCAAACGCTATCACCTCGACCCCCGCCCCGAGGGAGGCCACCTGCGCCGTGGTCCGGGCCTCAGCGTAGGGGTCAAATCGGTTGAAGCTGATGTTGTATCGGGCGGCAACCTTTCCGAGGGTCTCTTTCCGCTCGCCGCCGGTCACCTGAACGAGTTTTGTCGATGGCGGGAGGGCCTGCAGGAAGACGTAGAGTTCGTTCCGGTCGGCTGCGATCTCCTGGAGGCTGTCTACCGCTAGGATCTCCGGCTGCTCCTCGGCGAGGATCCGCTGGAGACGGAACCCGGTGACCTCCTCCACCCCGAGGATCTCGCCCCCTTCCATTCTGCAGAGAGCATAGACAGGCCGCCGGGTACGGGAACGAACCGAACCTTTGATGATATCGATTCCAAAGACCTTCACTCCACCACCTTTGCCAGTGCTTCGTCAAAAGCGTATTCGATACCATATTTACGCCTGAAGTACTGGAGGATATTCTCGATGTCTCGCCTGAGAAGGTCGTCAGCGTTCGGGTGACAGGTCTCCACCCACTGAGGCCAGTCGATCAGCCAACACTGCCCTTCTTCATCGATCATGACATTAAATTCGCTTAAATCACCGTGGACGATGCCGATCTGATAGGCTTTGCGGATGTTTCTGAGGATATCGTCGAGAACCTGTTCCGGCTCTTCAAGGGTCGCCCTGACGAGGTCTGCCCCGGGGATGAACGACATCACGAGAACATGCCGGTTCAGGTCGATCGGGAGCGGCACCGAGACGGTTGGATGGAGCATCTTTAAAGCATCGTACTCCATCTTCGCCGAGATGCTGGAGGCGAATATCCAGGGGCAGTGCCCGGCTTCAGGCATGTAGCCGCGCTTCAGACGGACAGACTGAAACGATCGTTGCCCGACGCGATGAAATTTCAGTACCACTGGCCCAAGGCCCATCGCCTCACAGACCTCTGACTCTTTCCCGACACCGATCAAGATCCCAAGCGCCTGAATGGTGTTCCGACGGGTGAGGGTGTTTAGGGCGAGGGCATCGTAGCCATTGAAGACCAGAGCGTAGCCCTCGTAGGGAACCTTCTCGTACCTGACCATATCCATGGCCATCAGCCTGCCCAGCCGGTAG
>JGI24711J26586_10002067_pt1 | contig 14643 bp, 19 predicted proteins | sample BioPla3DNA1_FD_26586 | JGI IMG/M metagenome (IMG submission 26586)
TGTCCCTAAAAAAGTCGTTAAGAAACTAAAAATTAAAACAGTTAAAGATTTAAAGAAATTCATTAACGACTATATAAAACCAAATGGAATTGAAGAAGCGTTCTCATTTAACCAGCAACGCTTTAACGGTATCCATAATTTACTTTTAACTGAACAAAAAAATATTGCGTTCGCATGGAAAGGTAAAAGGAAAAGAGTTGATAGTTTAAGCGATGTTACAGAACCACAAAAGAATGTTTTATATATGGTAAAAAAACAATACTATCTTTGGAATGGAGAAATCTTTGTAGAACAATTAGGAATTGATCAGTTTGTAAATCCAACATTAAAAGTGGAGGAGATTAGATCTGGTAAAGATCTTAAACGCGTTTTTAATTTAGTGACAAGAGCTGAAGATCCTTTTACTTTTGGTTTCACAACTAAAGATGATTTTATGTCAAGTATTAAAGAATCTTATAAGCCTTATATGTTGCAAGGACGCTTTGCTCCGTACATAAATCGGTTCCTACAAATACAAAAACTAACAATGCGTCTAAGTCTGGGCTTTTTGTTTAGAAACTTAACCGATACATATCACCAATTAGTGAGTAAACAAGTTGAACAGAATGGAATGTACGCTTTAACAAATAAAGAAATCCTTTATAATGCACGCTTTGGTGCAGAACTTTATGAAGCATATCAAAAATATAGTGAAGAACGTATGTTTACATTAGCGTCAATTCAAAAAGATATTATCGATATTGAAGCATTATTAAAACGCGAGTCATCACATACTGATGTTATTGATACAAAATTAAATCGTATTATAGATTCTTTAGAAAGTTATATCATAATTACCAGACACAATAATCGCTCTGAATATAAATTAGAATATGCGAGTAATTTATTAAACCGTTTACACAAAATTAAAGAACATAAAAATTTACAATATGATCCGTATGTACTGGACTCTGTCTTACAATTTTTAGGTAACTTGAGTTTCGCAGAATATTACACCGTATATGATAATCAATTCATTGACAATCGTTGGGTCGCTGGTTTACGTGTCGATGCTCGTGACGCTGACGGCAACATTAAACAAGAAACGTTAAAGAAAGTTCGTAAAGGACGTTCAGAATATGATAAAATGTTTAATCAAAATTTCCAAGAAATGTTATTTGATATCAGTGCGTTTATGCAATCTAACGCACAGATTGACGAATATAAACAAAAGCAATTTACATATTTAAATGAATTTATTACAAACTATAAAAAACAAATTGCTGAGGGCGGTCCGAAAGAATTAACGATCGATGAAATTAAAGCACAACTCGCAGGTAATAAGAAAAAATTAGAACGAAGTTTCTCTAAATTACTTGGATCATTTGGCACATCTAGATATACTTATGACAGTATAAATGAATGGATTGAAAACGTAGCCAGAATTACAGGTTATTTAAACGATAGGCGTATAAATAAATATACTCATAATGATGGAATTCATGAGTCTTTAAAACAATGGTTTAATTATGGACAGCGTGATCCAATTGAAGTTAAATTTATTATGGATATTCCGTATCTATCATTCCCACTTCGAACAGTTGGCAACTGGATTGATCGTTTGTTTGACGCTAGTTATATGCGTTTCTTAGATGACATTATTTCAGGTATCTACGGACAGTTCGCAGATGAAGATGGACAGTATGATGAATTTGTGCGTTTCCAAATTCAAAATGGATGGATTCCAATTACTAAAACTTGGGGTATTCGTGTAGGTAATGGAGCTTTTGATGTTCTTGATATTATAAACGCATCAGGTGATACAATCCAACAACGTACTAATCCTATTTTAAATGGTGTGCGAACTTTAATTAAAACAAAAGATTTAGAAAAAGCATTCCAAACTTTAGCGACGGCTGGTGTTTTAAAGCGTATGACAAATACATTAACAGCTGTTACAGGTACTCGTGAATTAGCCCAAAAACATATACCGGCGATTGTGTCGGATAAATCGGCGTCTGTTGGAACTGCAATAAGTATGACGTATGATATTAATTCATATAAAAAATACACACCTTATGCATATCGTTATCCAAACAACGGTAGATATGCAAGATATGAAAATATCTATCGTGATTGGTTTAATAAGTATGGGCGCATGCGTAGACCTAAAGTAGATCCATTATCATTAGTTAAAGATATTCAGTGGCAACAGTATGTACGGTGGCGGCGCCAACAAAACATGTGGAACTAAAAAAAAATACCCCCTACATTGTAGGGGGTAATAAAAACATCTATATGTTGTATTGTGTTGCTGACAAAATAAAAGAAANTATAGATGTTTTTTACGTGTATAAGTTATTNACGACTATCGTCGTAAACATTTCGTAAAAATTCAGTGTATGTCTCTAGCTCTTCTTCAGTGAGATCTAATAAATCTAACAATTCTATGAGACCTACATCACGTTTAATCTTTTTATCATGAGAATTATTATCATTCATTGTCGATCCTCCTTCGTATAGATATATAAATTAACTACAGTTTTAAAAATATTATCAGGAATTTGTAAGAAGAAGTCATCCCAATTCCCGTCATAAATCACACCGAAGTCTTGTGTATGTGATTTCTCTACAATAGGTTTAATTACAATAGATTTAATTTCCATATCTTTTTGTTTCTTTAAGAACCGTAAATTTACTTCCACGCTATCTAAGTAATATTTATTAATATATGTAGTATCAACCACATTTAATAGTTCAATTATTTTCATAAGTAATAACCAGGAAAGGGACGTATTGCTACGTCCTTATCCTTTCTTGATTTGATTCTTTTTAATTTCATTGATAATATCTACTTCTAACTCTAAAAGTTGTTCTAATGTAAGCTCATCAAGTTTACGCCCTGATAATTGTAATTGAACAAACGGAATAAGTTTCGAAGTAACAATAACTCGTTTAACACGCTCAAGCACTTCTTCGATTGTAGGTTCGACTTTAACTCGACCTTCATTGAATACATTATAAATTTCAATTCCTGTATCAGGCGTAGCCATTTCATAAACAGCAGCCATTCCAGTAACGCCTTTATCAACAAGTAATGAATGTGTTTCTTTATCAATGTTAAATACGATATCGAATTCAAAATCAATGTCATCGCGTAATTCCGGTTTAAGTCCGTAAGTTTTAATGGTTGTCCGACCAGCATCATTTTTAGTAATGACTGTATCAGATTTCGCACGGGCTGTCACGAAAATGTGTTTAGGTGAATCAAGAATTGCGTCAATCATTTTATTAAATTTACCTGTAAATTCAAGCCAGTTAGTGTAAGGATTTGATTTAGGATTATTGCGATCCTTCTCTGCCTTACTATCTAAGATACCTCCTTCTTTAGTCCAGAAGTGAGTAAGTGAATCAATAATGATAACATCAATAGCGTCATCGTAATTGATTTGATTCAAGATTTCAACAAGTTTATCTGTATCATATGGTGCAGAAAATGCAATGTGATTATAAGGACCTTCATGTGCATAAAGTGTACCTCGTTTATACTCTGTGTCAATAAGAAGAATGTGTTTATACGCATCTTCAACAGAGCAGTTTCGTTTCACACTGATAATTCCTGCTGCCATATAGAGAGAGCTAAGTGTCTTACCGCTCCAAGTCGGACCGTAAGACAAAACTTTTAATGGTTTTGCCGCTTTAACTGCGGGCTTATAAACTACAGCCATAGTTTATACCTCCTTTATTTTTGTTTAGAATCGTCGACAAAATCTTTAATCTCGTTATCTGTTAAAGCAATATTATGCTCTTGAGCAAACTCTTCAATAAGTATATTACGAGCTTCTTCTTTAGAATCCGCTGTTATTGCGACACTCCAAGTAACAGTAACGGTAAACATATAATCTTTTTCTTTTACAAGCACATTTTAAATCTCCTTTATTTTTTGTAATTGTTTACGATACTTTTTAACATATCGATATACTTCATTATTTGTTTTATAATAATAAATTACACTACGTACTTCCCCATGTGTTGGAAGTGTTTTGGTAAGTAATCCGTACAGTTTTGTTTTTAAATGTTTATACTGTGCTTTAGTTATTAAATAGTACTCACGATTTTGCCAACAAAGTAAGTAGGAAGAAGCCACCCGTCGTAAGTGGCTCCGTCCAAATTTATGATATGCGATTAAGTAGCCTGTACGTTTCATATTAAGCAAGATTCGAAGTGTCGAATTCTTCCTCTTTTTCTTTTTTCATTTCTTCATCAAAGGCTTCTACTGCTTTTTGTAAAAGGAAGCCTAGAAGAGTAAAATGAGATATGAATGCTTCACGCACGCTCGGTAAATGGATTGCACTATGTTTATCTTTAAATTGTCCGCGATCACGTGCATCTAAGAATAAAACGAGCGGTGGATTATCCTGCATTTTTAAAAAATCAGGATAGTCGTCATCGATAATTGTGATTGTTTCACCTTTAATCTTTTTGAGTTTTTCAAAATCGCTTTCTTCCAAAGGTTCTTTTGTACGAACTGCTTGAACTATTTTTGCATAATCATTATTATATTTGATTGCGAGTCCTAATAAAATGGCTCGCATTCGTTTTGTTTTTTCCATAACTATTTCCTTTCTTTTGTAATTAATAAATACTTTTACTGTTATACACCTCCTTTATCAACCTTTCTGGAATGTCTTCGATTGAATCAATGAACGGTTGAAGACCGAACCAATCAGGATCAGTTTGTAATAAATCCCAAAGTTGGTTTCGATCATAATCTAATATCTTAGATATTGCTATAATTGCATCTTCAGCTATACCGTCTTCTTGTCCGATTTCGAATAAATTTTTCAAATTATATTCATAGTTTTGTACACTGCTTGGAGCAAAAAGTAATTCGGTTCCAGTAGAAGTCTGAACGCCACAAACTGTTTGAAGCACTCCTAATCCACCTTCAACATCTGTATACTCCCAATCAACTGTTAAGTGGTGTTCATTCATTTCTTTTAATAACCATACATACATAAGGTTATATTCGGCGTGGGTTATTGTTTGATTAAGTGCACCAAAGTTATTAATGAATTCAATGGTATCAAGACTTATATCTTCGATCCAACCGTGCATCGATTCTAGATTACATATATAAGCCCATCGACCGCTACCTACAAAATTCATGGTTTTTTCTTTAATAACATTTTCTAAATCCGTCTCGACAATAGTGTTGTAATATCCATTACCTAGACCAATGATAAAAGTATAATACCATTTAATTTGTTCGTCAGTCCAATCACCTTTTAATGTGATCGTTCCAAAAGCAGAACTAATGTTTGCCATTAAAGGTTACCTCATGTTCAACAAAATTCATTGAGTACCATTCGTTACCTTGAGAATGACAGTGATTACATTCCCACTTATAAAGAACTTGTATGCCTTCATTTTCAAAACCATGATATTCTAAATCATCACTACCACAGACTGGACAAATTCCTTCTTCTTGTTTATTAGTCATTTTATAGTTCTCCTTCAAAGGTACAAGAACCCTTTTCAATTATGCACGCCTCAATTTTTTTCCCAAGTATATAATCGGCATAATGACCTAGTGCAATTTCGGTTGCTTCTTCAGAGATACCAAGAAAGTCCTGAAGTTCCTGATCACTATAATAGTTTCGTTCTTTAAAGAACTCATCCAACTTTGCTAGTTTATCACCAAGAATGTTTTCAATATTAGCTAACTCTTCTTGAACACCAGGTAAATCATCCTCTCCAAAATAGTATTCAATATAACTAGGATAGGTTCCCGTAACTCCAAATCGATCGGCGGCATCAGACGGTTGAACAGCAAACCAAAATTTGCCTTCAATGTCTCCGTAATAATATCTTCCCATAATTAATCCTCCTTAATACCATACGCCCATCGAGGCACCTTTAATGATGCCAAAGATGATGCTAACGGTGCTAATAATTAGACCAGCTGTTGCTAGTCCTTTTTTAGGTATTTCATTTGACAAACCTATCAAACTAAGTACAAGTCCAAGAACACCTAACCAAAGTGGAAATACTAGTAAACTGATTAAACTTACAGTAAACCCTGCAATTCCTAATTCATTTTGTTTTGTATTGTCCATAACTAATCCTTTCTTTTCAATAACGTAACTTTTACATTATCTTTAATTGTTGTCTTTTTGTAATAAGTTTCGACATCTTCTCCTGCCTTAGTTAAATAGTCAACCACAAGTTTAGTATCTAAACTACGACGTTGGTGTGGTGCTANATATAAAAGATCGACGTCATCTAAAGTGACACGATAGCGGTTCTCTCGAAGTAATTTTTCTTTAACTTTACTGAGAATTTCATCTTTACGTGCCTTTAATGTTTTTAAATATTCATTAATGTTTTCTTCTTCACGCAGAATTGTTGTGAGAAGTTGTGTATCGCTGTCAGAAATGATAACTGTATTGTCTGGTTTATAATCAAAGACAGGATCACCATTTAAGTTTGCTTGTAATAGTGCTTCAACTGCGTCAAAGTCTACCATATAAATTTCTTTAGCGACAAACTTGTCTTTACGGATATGGAATACTTGTAAACGGTTAAAGTAATATTGCATTACATTACCATCGCATATTAAATAATTGTAGATACTTAATTGCCAAGCAATAGCATCAATNTGTAATTGTGATGTTGTTTTAAAATCAGCAATCACAAGATTACCATCACTATTGAAGTATTGAAAATCAACAGTTCCGGCAATTTTATATTTTGTATTATAGTGTAATTCTTCAGACTTACTTGTCTTTAAATCAATACCTTGAGTTTGTACATATCGGTGAAACATATCTACAGGTGTGTTTTTTCCTGGCGGAGTTAATATTCCTTGAACATATAGTTCTAAATCACGGTGTATTTTTGTTCCACGCTCTGCGGCGGCTTTCAAAACTTTTGCTGGTATTCCACTATAGTCTGTACTCAATCCATATTTTTCTAATAATTGAGTTACGCTCGTGTATACATCACCGTCTTTACTGTAGGTATGAGTGTCTGCATCGAATTTAATCATAATTTTTTTTTGCCTCCTTTCTATAATTTCTTTTTAAAAGTTTTTAATTAGTGTTTCAATATATGCTTCCCTTTTTTCTCTTGGGATAAATACAGTTATTTCCTCTGCATTGTATCCAACTTGCATTTTTCTTTCATCGACAATGATTGGTCTTTTTAGAACTGTCGGGTTTTCTTGGATAAATGCAACGAGNTCAGAAAGTGTCATTGTTTCTAAATTAACTTTCTTTTCTTTGAACATCTTACTGCGCGTTGATATAATATCTTCNGCACCATTTTCTGTTTTATAAAGTATATCGAGAAGCACCGCCTTTTCTAATGGTGTTTTTGTAATATCNTGTTCGACGAANGGTATTTCCCATTCTCTAAACCACTCTTTTACTTTTCTACACGAACTGCAACCTGGTGCTGTATAAATTGTAATCATTTTAATAACCTCTTTCTATAAAATAAGAAAGAGTCTATATTTCAAGACCCTTCCAAATAATTTAATCACCTTCTAATAGTTCAACTAGTTGATAAGCTAAATACATTGCACGATCAAGAAACGTTTCGTTACTGTCTAATATATCGATATTCCCTTCTTCGATCATAGCAAGNTCTTTTTTAATTGATTCAAAACGAATCATTTCTTTCTCTGTCATTTCCAGTCCTCCTTATTTGACCAGTTAGTTGTAGTGTATTCGACATCTGCAATTATATCAACCGCAGTTAATCGATACGATAAAATTTGTTTTATATCAGCAACCTCCTTTCTTAATTGTGTTTCAGGGATATTTGCACATGTAAACCCGACCTCATCATGCACAGTAATAAGTAATTTCCAATGCGGTTTATCTTTAATATAATTATACACCTCACGGAGTTTCATAAGAAGTAAGTCTGCGCCACTTCCTTGTACTAACCAGTTTTGTAATTGGTGTTTATTCGTAGAATAATAACGACGCAGAAATAAATTTGGAATACTTGAAGTCGAATAAACACGGCGTCCAATCCACTTACCGAATGCAACTACTCCAGGAAAAGCTTGACGATATCCATCAACCAATGCTTGTGCTGTCTGCATATCGACATTTAGTGCTTCAGATATTTTAGGTGCAGAAGCACCGTAGTTCACTGCGAAGTTTGTGCGTTTACCAAGACTACGATAATGGTCCCAATCAGGATCATTACGATCGATAGTTGGAAAAGCGTTACTTGCAGTTAAACTATGTAAGTCTGTCGGTGTCCATTCAATCGAAGGATCTTCTTCGTGGTAATATTTACCATTCTTTTCAACACATTTATAAGGATAGAACGCACGTGCGAGATTTGTGTCAGGACTTCCGTTAACAATTGCTGTCCATTCACATTGTAGTCTTAACTCTAATTGTGAGTAATCAAAGTAAAACATATAAGTAGCGTTTTCTGGAACGATAAACCACGAACGTACATCAATAATATGTCCAGTTTCCATTGTAAACGCTTCTTTAGGAAACTGTTGAAAGTCACTTGAAAGTCTACCGGTAATTGTACCGGCTAAATTGTATTGTGTATATATTTTATTATCAGGAGATATCTTACGAATAATCCCATTAACATAAGTACTTAAATATTTTTCTAACCGTGCAAGGTAATCAACTTTACGGGCTGTTGGTGAAGCATCTAATATTTCAGCACGCGATGCTTTGTCGCTACTCTTTAATAACATACCAGACTCATATTCGTATACTTGTTTTAGTCGTGCATGTTGTCCGACAGTCAATGGTTCATTAGTGCGCGGATCGAAAAGTTTAACACGTTCCATTTCTGCTAGAATTGCATTACGATCTCGCATAACTTTATCAAGGTCAATCGTTAATCCTTCACGTTCCATATATATTAAGGGTAGTGTTGCTTCGCTTATGCGCTTAAGTGTTTCGACTTGTCTAAGCACTACAATTTGCGGATACCATAATTTAAATAGACCGTGAGTTAAATCAATGTCTTTTATCCCATAAGTGACGACATTTGAAACATCAGCATATGTTGGTGCAGGATATTTTTCTAAAAACTCTGTACGCGCATCAGCGAGTGATTCATATTTATGAAAGTGTTTATGCCAATTATTATAAATTTCATTTAACACTTTAGTTTGTGTGGTATTACTTTTATTATTCCAAGCCCATACATTTTCTTGTATAAAGTAATTTTTCATTTGTTGTTTGTGCGCTAATGTAAGTTGACTAAGTTCGGTACGTAATTTACGTTCTTCATTTTTCGCATTGATTCCGAGAAACTGTGCAGCCATATCTTTCAAGCCGATTTTAAATACACCACCGCGGGTGTTTTGTTTATCGTGCGGAACGACTAAACGTGCAAGTACCATAACATCAATAAAGTTTTTATCTTCAAAGATGTTAATATCGATACCGGCATTGATTAACATGTGGATATCGAATTTAATATTAGCACCAACATAAGTATTTATTTGTTTTAAGTAAGTGATGAACTGTTGTTTATTTGCAATATCATCAGCTTTAAAATAGTGTTTAGACACAAGATTAAGATTAGCATCTACCAATCCATATTGAAACAGGAAAGGAGTATCGTGTACGATATTCAATCCAGTTGTTTCTGTGTCAAAGATTAAGTATTTATACATACTTGTCTCCTTTCCATATTATATTTTAATTGTGGTAATCTAATAAAACCACGTCATATTTAGATTCATCAAGAGAATCAACGATTTGTGCAATACGTTGTTTATATAATCTATTATAAAGATCAACTAATTCTTGACGACCTTCCATATCATAAAATTCATAAAATTCATTTTCGTATAACACTTCGTCTATATAATGCTCTTCACCGATTACTGCAAACGCAGAAGCATCCCACGCCCAGTGTCTAAAATTTGCTTTAAACTCTGTTAAAGTGATTCGTTGACGACCAGGTGTGTCTTTAGTTTCACCGGGAAATAAACGTTCACGGTAGTTATCAATAGAAAACCAGTCTGCTTTATTATACTTAACTAAAAGTTCACCTAATGTGTTACGAGCATCTTCGAGTTTCATATTTTTATCAATAATAATCACACCACAATAGTGCATATTTTATACCTCATTTCTTTAATTCATTAAGATTATTGTATTGTACACGGAACTTATCTTGACACAGTTCAAATGCATAATCGTCAAAACTTCCTCTTAAGAGAAGCACTCGAATTGTCACCGGGTATCGTTGTCCACGACGACACACACGTGCATTTGTTTGAATCCATTTTTCAGTATCCCAAATAGGGCTAAACCAAATAATGTCTCGACATTCACTTGCTTGTAAATTCAAGCCGTGCGCAGCACTGTGTGGACTTAGAACACCGATAGGTATTTCATTATTATTCCATGCAACAAAATCTTCATCTTCTTTTAGTAATCGTGCGCCGGGTAATGTTAAAAGTTTTTCACGATCAAATACATAGTTATATGTGACGAGAACCGGCGTTTTTATTTTACTAATTAATTTTTGTAAAGCATTAAATTTCAAATCGTTAAGATGAATTGTTGTATCTTTTGAATAGATGTTTCCACTAGCGATTTGACTTACTTTATTTATAAGTTGCATTTTACTAAACGCAATCTCGTCTCCCAAAACATAATCTTTACGGAAATCTGCTAACATTTTTGCAGTATCCGGATCTGGTTTTATAAAAGTTTTAACAACAGTAGGTTCAGGAAATAACGGTGTTGCAGGTTTAGGTACACTTGTTGTAATATCTTGAATCAATTTAAGAACCTCAGTTGTGGCTTTTTGTGTATAACGATATAAAGTAATGCCACCGTTAATAACTTCTGGAATCGCAAAGCGATCACGGAAAGCTGTAATGTTTTTTCCTAAACGCTTACCACCGTCTAATAAATAAATTTGACTCCATACATCTTCGATATTTTTAGGAGTCGGGGTGGCAGAAAGAATGAACACATTCTTTACTTTATATGCCCATTGTTTTAGAAGTTTAAATCGTTCACTACGATAATTTTTAAAGAGACTTGATTCATCGATAACTAATAAGTCAAAGCGTTCAATAAGTTCTTCAACATTATATTGATATTTAATACCTTGTTTAGTATATTTCTTCGCCTTAACTGATACGGTATTCTTTATGAACCAATCTAACATGCTGGTATTAATTCCTAAAATATCATACTGTTTATTAATAATTTTCATACGGTCTTTAACCTTAACACCACCTGTAATGTAGCCGTATGTTAATTTGTTTGGATACCATTTTTCAATCTCTGCACCCCATGCACTTTCGATGATATTCTTAGTGCTAATAAGTAAAACACGCGGACGCGGAATTGTATTCATAATTTTATCAAGAATAAGTTTGGTCTTGCCGTATCCTGTGTGTAAAAAGAAAGCATGTTTCATGTGCTCACTCCTTCCTAAAAGATTTGCCAGAGCCAACATGGACTTTTTCACTCGGCTGTTGGGCGCAATGTATTGATCAGATACATTAGGTAGTCTTTTTCTAATAGGCACTTCCTTTTCCTTAATTTTTTAACTAATTAAAAAGGTAAATCGTCAATATCGATTTCTTCAGTTTCAATCACAACTTCTTCTTTAATCGGTTCAGTGCTGAATCGAATTGCATGTTGTACTTTACCGGCATTTTTACCAGACTTACTGGTATAATTATAAATTTCGATTTTATAGGAACTACCGACAGCGCTGTTGGCAATTTCTAATAAAGATGTTTTATCATCTACCGGAATCGTTGCAAGTTTAGTAATCCAATTAATTAAATGAGCATCTAAATCTTGCGTGTCATAAATGAAATAGTTATAGAAGAAGTTATACTTACGTCCATTAATAAGAAAAGTAACAAACTGATAGTTATCTTCTTCAGTAAATCCGAGAAGTTTTCCTACGTATGTTCCTGGTTCAAGGACTTCATCATTGAATCCTGTTTTTGCGTTTTTGATATCTCCCGCTAAGATTTGACTTAAATTAATCATGTTCTTTTTCCTCCAATAGATTTTTAAGTTGTATAAGTTCATCATCTGATAAGTCATCAATAAGTCGTTCCACTTTTGATTTAACAATCTTCGGTGTTGCGACAAATAGTGGTGTAGATGTAATCAGTTGATAAAAATCATCTTTAGACTTGCCATACTTAACAAAGTAATCATTAAGATCTTCCTTGTCTTGTAAGCCTAAGTCTACTATCTTAACTCTACATTCATAATTTGTTTGTAAAGTATAAGCATCTTGTTCCGCTCCTTCACGTCCTGCATCATCACAATCATAAACGATAACAATATCTTTATTATTGAGATTAATGCCGGCAACAATTGGAGTTTTCGCACCGCCAATTTTGGCAACTGCATTTGGTATACCATAACTCAGTGCAGTAAGCATATCCTTTTCACCTTCACATATAATAAGGCGCGGATACTTTAAGACTGTATCATATGGTGTAAGCATCCCTGCAACCGTACCGCCTACATATTTATATTTAGGATCACTTACTGAGTGATTGCTAAGTTGCGGTGCATTAAACCATGTGTATCCAACTGGGATACCATTAAAAGTGTGACGGTATGTAAGTTTTCCTTTTCCTGTTTGGAACATATGTTCTTTAATTACTTCATCAGTAATTCCACAGGAGTGTAAATACTCTTTTTGTTCTTGACTAAGTGGTCGTCGTACATACTTGAAGTTTTCAATTCGTTCTAACCCGTATTTAATAACAGAGGCACGACGGAATGATACTCCAAAGTATTGCATGATGAATCCAATTTCATTACCTGCTTTTGTTCCACAGGCAAAACAGTTATATTGTCCGATGTCACTAATTCCAGCACTAGCACGATTGTCATCATGAAAAACACAACATACTTGTCCTGAGCTTTGTCCAAATACAAGTTCGTATATTGTCATAATTATGTCCTTTCTAGTGCTGCAAGTGCTGGGTAGATTTTTGGTAAGTCCTGAACGTCTTCAATCACAATATAATTTTTAGCACGCTTATCAGGTTCGGACTTAACATAAATAATAAAAACATTTTGTAAAAGTCCTTCAATGTTATCACGATTATATAGTTGATAAAGATCTCCATCTGTTATAATAATATTAAGAAAGCGATCATCGAACTGTTGAGTAATGGCATCGGCAATTAAGTTACTATTTGTTGAACAACCTACATCGATATCATAAGGCGTATCGTTATATTCGTTCCAACTCATGTAATCAACTTTTACCAAGTCGGAACCATAAATGTAGAAATCAACAGGTACAGGAATATCCTTTATCAATTGTTCNATAATCAAATGAATTAAGTAATGAATATAACCACATACACTTCCACTAACATCGCGAAAGATCGCAACATTATTGTATGTACGTGTTTGTTGATTAAACAACATCATATCTTGAATTCGATTTGGATTAAAGAAGTTCGGAATAATTACCCGTGTTTGAATAAACGGCGAAACTTTAAGACGAGAATTAAATAATCCGTCAAGTGTTACGTTTTCCGTTTGATGTGTTTGTGACATATCAAGGATATGTTTATCAATTAATTTATTTTCAGCCACGTACTCTTCAATAAGTTCTTGTGCTGTTCGATTTGTAACCGGCATCTCTTTATAAACAACGTGACTGCCAAGGTTACCGTCACTATAAGATCCGTTTTTATCTCCATCAGATCCGGCTTTGTCTTTATCAAAATCGTCAGTATTGTTATTTGTTGTACTACCATTATCTCCTTGCTCGGGTGCTAAGTAGTTTGTAGGATGTGTGAGTTCCGGTAGTGTTACATCATCGGGCGGAAATATTCCGCGAGATTGACACCATTTATAAAACTCAATAATCGTTTTCACATAACTTGTTTCACGATTTGGTTTCATATAAAGTTGCATAATAACACCTGAACCGAACATCGGAGCGTGACGCATTTTAAGTAGTGTATCGATATAGGTTTTAAACACAACCGCATCAGTATAACTTAACGCCGGTGTCACACCTTTATAGGTGTAATAAAAATTAAACGCATATTCGATTTGACGAATGTCATAAGCAGGTGGAATTTTACGGATACAATTAATGATGTCTGTTAAATAAAAATAGTCATCTAATAATTTCTCTTCAATGAAGAAGTCTTCGATCCAGTTCACAAGATGGAGGTAACGTTTATCAAACGCTACAGGACCTGCTTTTATTTGTTCCCACATTTTAAGTATTTTAAACATTGGATGTGAGTATAAATGGTGTCCTACTTCATGGTAATAAATAATAAAGCGCGGGATGTTAATCTTTTGGAATTCATCCATAATCACTTTACTAAGAACAATCTCCTTTTGATCATAGTAATTGTTATCACCGAATCGTACTTTAATGTCGTATTCAGGATTGCCGTAGAACGTATTAGTTGTAAAAGTAAGAAGATCCGCGAAGGCATTATCACGAATTTCTTGAGGTGTTAATGTTTTAGTTGAAGTTTCTTTTTCCACTACATCTAAGATCTCTTGAAGTGTTAGTGTTTCTTCCATTACATCTATTATACCTTATTTGTGCGTCTGTTTCAAGACAGTCGTCACAATCCTTTCGTTATATTTTTGTTAAAATTGATTGAATTTCAATTTGATTTAC
>JGI24711J26586_10002074_pt1 | contig 14601 bp, 16 predicted proteins | sample BioPla3DNA1_FD_26586 | JGI IMG/M metagenome (IMG submission 26586)
AAGGATGAAGGTGGTCGTCATACACCATTCTTCAAGGGCTACCGTCCACAGTTCTTCTTCCGTACAACTGATATTACCGGTACTATCGAGCTACAGGAAGGGGTAGAGATGGTAATGCCAGGTGATAACACTGATATGACAGTAACTCTAATCTACCCAGTAGCAATGGCAGAAGGCGAGCGCTTCGCAATTCGTGAAGGCGGCCGTACTGTAGGTGCTGGTGTTGTTGGTACTATCATTGAGTAATACCTAGCATTTAGCTAACGAAAAGCCAGGCTTATGCCTGGCTTTTTCACAACTTAACCTTTCTTCTTATTCATCAGCATATACTGCTTTGGTGTTACCTTGTACTTCTTGGTAAAGGCTCTGATAAAGTAGGATTCGTTGTTAAACCCTGTACTGCCACTTATCTCAAAGATCTTAAATTTTCCTTCACTCAATTGCTTAGCTGCAATTTCTAATCTGTAATCAATAAGATAAGCAATAAAGCTTTTTCCGGTTACTTTCTTAAATGTTTTCATAAAGTGACTTTTAGACACTTTAAGTTGTTTAGCTGTATTCTCGAGTGTAATTTTCTGTGAATACATTATCTGGATTTTATAGATTGCATCTTTAATAAAGCCAAATGATTTATCGGTGTTTGCAGTTTTGGTTTTAATATCTTTTGCATGGAGATTTATCAGGTGAATGATTTTATATAAATTCGAGATATAGATAAGTTCATTACTCTGATATCCGTCGTAGCGTATAGAGATAAGATCTTTAATAATAGGTGTTAGTTCGGCATTTAGTTTAGTAAATGGTTTCAAATGAATCGGGTATTCTTTTGAACCATTGTAAAAAGGCTCGATGTATTTTTGATAAAGCTTCTTGTTGGTGTTTGAATTGCAGATCTTGTTTGGAGCAAAGATAAGATTAAACAGGTCGCTTGAATTATTTTTGTTTCTTCTGATTCTATGAGGTGTCTGAGGAAGGACAAGAAAAATATCGCCTTTATTTGACACGTAAGAAATATTGTTAATGGTGAGATCTGTAGAACCCTCATTCTGATAGATGATTTCAATTTCATCGTGCCAGTGAAGAGGATAAGACTCGAAAAAGTCAGGCAGTTTAGTGTGATAAATAGTGTATGGAAGATCAACTGTACCGTGATTTATCGTCTCATGAAAATGGATTTTTGGCATTCATATTCTCAACTAATTGACTTAAGTTAATTATATCGTCTCAAATAATAACATAGTGTTATTTTTACTGCTATATAGTGTGATTTTATTGTGAAGATCGTTATTACAATAAACATATCAAGACAATTTTAAAAGGAATATATGATGAAGTGCGAAGGAATTAGTCACAAGTGTGGTTATACGGACTGCTATGAATTAAATGAGGATGAACTGGTCATCAATGTACATGCAAACAAGGAAGTGGATAACGTGGTTATCTACTATGAAGATCCTTATTTACATGGCTGTGCAGCTGGTTCTCCTTGGGCAGGTATTCCTGTAAATATGAAAATTAGTAAAGAATTAAAATACGAGAATATCTGGTCTATTACATTAAAACCTACATTTAAGCGAATTATGTATTACTTTGTGGTACATAGCGGCCAGGAGCAGATGAACCTATACGAAAATGGTCTATCTGACAGAAAGGATTATTACCCACATCTGTTTAAATACGGATGGATGAACAGTTCTGACATCTGTAAGGTACCTGAGTGGGCAAAAAGCACAATCTGGTATCAGATCTTTCCAGATCGTTTCTGTAAATCAGAGCACTCAAACGTAAAGGGGGCTTTAGATTGGGATGATACTAAGAGCCTTGATATACATTCAATTTATGGCGGAGATATCGAAGGTGCTTATACAAAGCTTGAGTACCTGGCAAATCTTGGTATTACAGGTGTGTATTTCAATCCTATATTTGAAGCAACAACAAATCACAAATATAACACTACCGATTACTACAAGATTGATCCTGATTTTGGTGATGATGAGATCCTGCAAAGGTTTATCACAAAAGCTCATAAGCTAGGTATAAAGGTAATGTTTGATGCTGTATTTAATCATTCTGGCAGAAAATTTTTTGCCTGGCAGGATGTTTTAAAGAATGGTAAAGACTCAAAATATTTTGACTGGTTCTTTATAAATGATGCAACAAAATTAGATCTGAAGAAGAGCACAAAGGATGGCAGATATTATACCTTTGCTTTCGTTGATGAAATGCCAAAGCTAGATACCAACAATACTGAGGTTATTAAGTATTTCTGTGATGTAACTGAAAACTGGTTATCAAGATGGGATATTGATGGTATTAGATTTGATGTGGGAAATGAGATCTCTCATAACTTCATCAAGATCCTGCGTCGTCATCTTAAGAATATTAAGCCTGATCTGTTCTTATTAGGTGAAATCTGGATGGATTCTTCCACGTACCTTCAGGGGGATGAGTATGACTCTGTTATGAATTATCCGTTTTTACAGGGGGTAGGTAATTTCTTCTTAAACGATGAGACTAATGCTCAGGACTTTAAGTACATGATTAACTACTGCTACTCAATTTATAAGAGACAGGTAAACAAGGTTATCTTTAATCTGCTTGACAGCCATGATATAGACAGACTGATAACCCGCTCCAAGAGCTATGACAAGTTTATTCAGCAGCTTGCGGTTTTATTTACAATGCCTGGTAGCCCATGCATTTATTACGGTACTGAGATTGCACTTGAAGGTGCTAATGATCCATACAACAGAATGCCAATGCCATGGGAAAGAATAAACGGTCAAAAAGAGCAAGAAACAATGGAGCTTGTAAAAGCACTTATCTCCTTACGAAAGAACAATCCTTCATTACTTGGGGATAACATTATCTGGAATCAGACACAAGGAAGAGTGGTTTCCTACACAAGAAACGGTGATGGTGACAAACCTATGGTTACAATCATTATCAATGCAGGAAATGAAGATCACAATGTAGCAGAAGATGGCAGTGAATGTCTGTTCAGTTACAAGTGTGATAACTCAAATTTACACTCAGGCGGTGTGATTGTCTTAAAGAAATAAACAACAAGTCAATGTCTTTTGCTGTAGCCAAAACAGGCTACAGCCTTTTTCCTACCTTAAAAACTATTTAAAAAATAAGCAATTAACATAAATTGTTAAGTAATTTACTCAAATTTAACAATTGCGCATTATTTCTTTAACAGAGCATTTGTATCTTTAAAGCGTTGATAGAAACGGAGATACAAAAATGAAATTCAATAAGTCTTTAATGTCAGTAATTTGCGGTTGTGCAATTGGTTTATCTTCAGCAGCTAACGCAGGTTCAGTTATTACCGATGGTTCTACTTCTATGGAAAAGGTTATGGGTATCCTAATCGAATCCTTTGAAGGTAACGGTATTGATGTAACCTATAACCCAACAGGTTCAGGTTCTGGCATTAGCGCAGTTCAGGCAGGTCGTGCTGATATCGGTTTATCATCACGTGCTTTAAAGGATCAGGAAAAGCAGACTTTAGTTGGAACTGATATTGCATACGATGGTATCGTTCTAGTAGTAAACAAGGCTAATCCACTATCTGACATCACTTCAGAGCAAGTAAAGGATCTTTACACTGGTAAGATTCAGAACTGGAAGGAAGTTGGCGGTGCAGATGCTCCTGTAGTTCTAATCGGTCGTGAAGCAGGTTCTGGCACCCGTGACGGTTTTGAGTCAGTAACCGGTACTAAGGATGCTTGCAAGTATCGTCAGGAATTAACATCAACTGGAGATGTTATTACAACAGTAAGCCAGAATGCTAACGCTTTAGGTTATGCATCTTTATCAGCTGTAAATGATTCAATCAAGGTTTTATCTTTCAACGGTGTTGTTGCATCTGAAGAATCTGTTCTTGATAAGTCATACAAGTTACAGCGTCCATTCGTATTCGTAACTCCAAAGGACAAGGCATTATCACAAGATGCTCAGACTTTCGTAGATTACGCTTTATCAGCAGAAGCTAAGCCTCTAATCGTTAAGGCTGGCGTTGTTCCTGCTGCTAAATAATTAAATCAGATTAGGAAAGCAGGGGGTACCCTGCTTCTTTTTAATATGAAATTAAAAAAACATCAAGAATGTACAGATAAGATAGCAACAGTAGTATTTACTTCTTTAGGTTATCTTAATATTGTATTCGTTGCGGTTATCTGTTTATACCTTGTGGTATCAGGTATTCCTGCAATCGGAAAGATCGGTTTTGTAGACTTTATCTTTGGAACAAAGTGGGCGTCAACTTCAACAGTTCCTAGCTTTGGTATCCTTCCATTTATCCTAACATCCATTTACGGTACTTTAGGTGCTATTTTAATCGGCTTGCCACTGGGCTTTTTCTGCTCTGTATATCTGGCAAAATTCGCACCTTTAAAAATAAAACAATTCGTCGAATCTACAGTAGATCTGTTAGCCGGTATTCCATCTGTAGTTTTTGGTTTTATTGGTATGCTGGTACTTGTTCCCGGCATTCAAAGCATTTTTGATGTACCTGATGGCTCATCATTACTTGCAGCTATCCTGGTTTTATCCATCATGATTTTACCTTCCATCATCAAGGTATCCATAGGTTCTATTGAAGCTGTTCCAAATGAGTATGAGCTTGGCTCTTTAGCATTAGGAGCTAACAAGGTTGAGACTGTATACAAGGTTGTAGTCCCTGCAGCACGTCGAGGTATTGGTGTTGCTGTAGTTTTAGGTGTTGGACGTGCAATTGGTGAGGCAATGGCTGTAATGATGGTTGCAGGTAACGTAGCTAATATGCCAGGTTTATTCGAATCAGTTCGCTTCTTAACTACTGCTGTGGCATCAGAGATGTCATATTCAGCAGGTCTTCAGAGACAGGCTCTATTCTCGATTGCGCTGGTTTTATTTGTCTTCATCATGGTAATCAATGCGCTATTAAATCTTGTGCTAAAAGAAAGAGGCAAAAAGAAGTAAATGAACAATGAATTGAAAAGAACAATATATAAAAATGTGATGCTGTTTTTTGCCTATGCAGCGACACTTGCAACCGTTCTTGTTGTAGGTTTTATTATTGCTTATGTATTTATCAGGGCAATTCCTCATTTCTCATGGCAGTTATTAAGTACAAAGCCAAGCTACATCAATGAAACCATTGGCGTGTTACCTGATATTTTAAATACAATTTATATTGTGATTGCAACTTTAGTATTTGTGTTACCACTAGGTGTTGGAGCTGCTGTTTACCTGTCAGAGTATGCAAAGAATATTAAGATTAAAAAAGTTATTGAGTACGCTATTGAATCTTTAGCAGGCATTCCTTCAATTATTTATGGTTTGGTAGGTATGCTGGTTTTCTGTCAGTACTTTGGTTTAAAAACCTCACTGCTAGCTGGTGCACTTACCTTAACCATCATGAATCTTCCAACTATTATCAGAACTACTCAGGAGAGTCTGGATTCTGTTCCTGCATCTTATCGTGAAGGTTCCTTTGGTTTAGGTGCCAATAAGTGGTATGCAATTCGAACTGTAGTTCTTCCATGCTGTATCGACGGCATTGTAACAGGCTGTATTTTAGCTGTAGGTCGTATGTTAGGTGAGTCTGCAGCTCTTCTATTTACTGCAGGTTTTGCACATAAGGTAAATGGCTTTATCGATGCATTATCCTCATCAGGCTCAACCCTTACTGTTGCTCTCTATGTTTATGCAAAAGAGCAGGGCAGATTTGATGTTGCCTTCGTGATTGCAGCCATCATGTTATTCATGAGTTTGCTAATCAACTTTACCGCAAGCAAATTGTCAAAAAAGATTCAAAATAAAAGGTACTAATAAATGAACAATACTTTAATTGATGTAAAAAATTTCAATCTTTACTACGGCAGTAATCACGCTCTGCACAATATCAATATGCAGATTGCAGAGCATGAAATTACCGCTTTAATCGGCCCTTCAGGTTGCGGTAAATCCACTTTTTTACGCTGCTTAAATCGAATGAACGATCTGATTGAAGGTGTAAGACTAGACGGGTCAATCCTATACAAGGGAAATGAGCTTGTGAATTCAAAGATCAATGTAAGCTCTTTACGTAAGGATGTTGGCATGGTTTTCCAGAAGCCAAATCCATTTGCCATGTCAATTTATGACAACATTGCCTATGGTCCTAGAATTCATGGTATTAAGAATCACTCAATGCTAGATGAGATTGTTGAGAAGTCCTTGAAAAAGGCCGCTATATTTGATGAGGTTAAGGATAGATTAAAGTCTTCAGCATTAGGCTTATCCGGAGGTCAGCAGCAAAGATTATGTATTGCAAGAGCATTAGCTGTAGAGCCAGAGGTTCTGTTGATGGATGAGCCTACATCAGCTCTTGATCCAATCTCAACTGGAAAGATTGAGGAATTAACCTGCGAGCTTAAAAAGAAATACACCATTGTAATTGTTACTCATAACATGCAGCAGGCATTACGTATTTCAGATAAGACTGCTTTCTTCTTATTAGGCGATTTAGTTGAAATGGATACTACAGATAATATTTTTACAAAGCCTAAAGATAAGCGTTGTGAAGATTATGTAACAGGTCGTTTCGGTTAATAAGGAGAGTAAAAATGCGAAATCAATTAGATGAACTGTTAAACCAGATTTCAAATGCACTGATTATTATGGCTTCATCCTGTGAGGAGAGTCTGACTAATGCTTTTGAAGCTTTTAAAGCCCACGACAAAGAAAAGGCGCTAACAATCTACAATAAAGATTATGATTTGCATTCAAAGGCACGTGATCTTGAGCTTTTATGTGTAAAAGCAATGATGCGCCAGCAGCCGGTAGCACATGATATGTTAATGATTTCTGCTACAGCAAAGCTTGTAGCTGACGTGGAGAGAATCGGAACTCAGGCCATAGCAATTGCTGAAATTATTACAAATTTTGATTTTAGCCATAAAGGCGATGATATTTTGCTTGTTGAAAAGATGAGTAATGAAGCTATTATTATGGTTAAACAGTGTATTGACTCTTTTGTAAATAAAAACCAGGATCTGGCAAAAGCAGTGATTAAACATGATGTCATTGTAGATAAGTATTTCTTTATGATTAAGAATGAGCTGATTGCTCAGATTAAGAAGTCAGAAAATGACGCAAGTTTTTCTTTAGATTTACTTATAATCGCAAAATATCTAGAGCGCATTGGTGATCATGCCTGCAATGTGGCAGAATGCACATTATACATGTTAACAGGTAAAGTGAAGAATCAGGAGTAAGGGCATGATTTATTGTCTAGAAGACGATGCCGATATTAGAGAGTTAGAACTGTATACCTTAAGCTCAATAGGCTTTGAAGCAAAAGGTTTTGCTGACGGAAAGAGCTTTTTTGAAAGCGTAAATAAAGATCTTCCTGAACTCGTTGTTCTTGATGTGATGTTACCTGATGTAAGTGGAGTAGACGTTTTAAAACGACTCAAATCAAATCCAAAGACAGCTGCTTTGCCTGTGATTATGGCAACAGCAAGAGGTGCTGAATTTGAGAAAATCAAAGCTTTGGATTTAGGTGCTGACGACTATTTAACCAAACCGTTTTCCATGATGGAAATGGTGGCAAGAATTAAAGCAATTCTTCGCAGATCAAAAGTTGCTGAGGACAAGGGTGAGGTTAAGTTTGGTCCTATTGTTATCAATGAGGAAAGACATAGTGTAACTTTAAACGGGGACAAACTTGAGTTGTCTCTAAAAGAGTTCGAGCTGTTGCTTTTACTTGTTAAACATCCAGGCCGTGTTTACAGCCGTGATGAGCTATTAAACATTATCTGGGGTATTGATTATGACGGCGAAAATCGTACCGTTGACGTTCATATTAGAGCTTTACGTTCTAAGTTAGAACCTGAAGACGGCATCATTCAGACTGTACGAGGAATTGGATATAAGGCAGATTCATGATCACCAAAATCTTTAAATCTGTATTCTTTACCACTATTTTAGTATTAATTCTGGGCTTAGGAGCATCTTTGGTTATTTCTTCCTATCTTGATCTTGAATCTGATAGTAATGAATTAACCCAGTACTCTAACAGCCTTGCCAAAGCACTTAATCAGAATAAGAATACAGATTTATCCTTATTAGGGCTTGAATCATTTCGTGTAAATCTGATTCATCCAAATGGCTCTGTGTATTTTGATTCAAAAGTTCATAACAAAATATTAGAGAATCACTCTAACCGTGAAGAATTTGAACAGGCTGTAAAGTTTGGTCATAGTCAGGTATACAGATATTCAAGCACCTTAGATAAAAGAACTGTTTATTACGCCATTAAGCTTGATAACGGCGATGTGTTACGTTGTTCTTATACAACTGACAATGTGTTTTCCCAGACTATATCTTTAGCCTTCCATCTTCTGGTAATTGTTGTTCTTGCAATTTTTTTCTCCATGTATCTTGCAAAGAGATTATCTTTAAAAATTGTTGAACCATTAAACCAGATCGATTTGTCAAAGCCTGAAGATTCATATATCTATCCAGAAATAATACCTTTTATTAAAAAGATTGAATCTCATCAGCACCGTATTAAAAAATTATTAAGAAAGGTAACTGCAGCGCATTTACAGTTAAATGTCATGACCTCAAATATGTCAGAGGGCATTATCTTTTTGAATAAGAAAGGTGAAATCATTACATTAAATCACGGTGCGCTGATGATTTTTAATATTGATGATGAGAACAGATTTATTGGCAAACCTATCTTTCAGCTCGATCGTTCATCTCTCTTATGTAAGATTTATGAAGAGCGCGAGAGTACTCCTAGCTTTTCAAGGGAAGTTGAAATCAATAATAAAGTATATAACCTTATTTATAACCGCATTATCAATAACAACAGGTTATTTGGTTATGTGCTGCTGTTTATCGACATCACCAAAGAAAAGCAGCTGCAGCTGCAACGTCAGGAATTTGCCTCAAACGTTTCCCATGAGTTGAAGACTCCATTGCAGTCAATTATCGGGCGTGCGGAGCTTATTGAAAACGGAATTGTAAGACCTAATGATCTTCAGGATTTTGGTTTAAAGATAAGAACTGAAGGTCAAGCTCTTCTGAACATGATAAATGACATTATGTTTTTATCAAAAGTTGAATCAGGAGTTAAGGCAAAGACTGAGAGCTTTAACATTAAAAGTCTTGCCCAAAGCGTGGTAGACAACTTAAAAGAGAAAGCCTCTAAAAGGCTGGTATCAGTCATTCTTGAGAGTGTTGAACTTGAGATTAACTTTGTAAGTCGTTACATGATGGAGATCTTAAACAACCTTATCGATAATGCAATCAAATACAATAAGGATAGCGGTAGTGTAAAATGCGTGATTTCAAATAATCAGGAAAACTTATACATTAGCGTTTCTGATAACGGTATAGGAATCCCTGCTGAAGACGTGGGCAGAATCTTTGAAAGATTCTTCTGTGTAGATAGAAGTCATTCAAACAAGGATAGTACAGGACTTGGTCTGACTATCGTAAAACACATTGTTGAAGAGTGTAAAGGACATATCAGCGTCGAATCGAAACTAAATGAAGGCACTACTTTCTCGGTAAGCCTACCTTTACACAATTAAATGCCTTATTTAAGCCACTTTCAGAATTCTGTCAGTGGCTTTTTCATATAAAGAATTTTCTAAATTTTATCGTTCTTATGCTTTTTCGGTGTATTATACGCACATAAAAAATTCGCAACTTAAGTGCACACTTTGAGCGCTTAATTCCCACAATTTTTCGAGGTCGCAATGCAACAACATTTAGCTGATAAAAATATCGCTCTAGATTTAGTACGTGTAACTGAAGCTGCCGCTTTAGCTTCAGCTCGTTTTACCGGTCTTGGTGACAAGGAACTAGTAGATAGAGCTGCAGTAGATGCTATGCGTATTGCTTTCCAGAGTATTCACATCAAAGGCACTATCATTATTGGAGAAGGTGAAAAAGACGAGGCTCCAATGCTATACACAGGTGAAAAGGTCGGCTTTGGTGACGGTTTGGAGTTTGATATTGCTGTTGATCCAATCGATGGTACAAGTTGTGTTGCAGGCGGCAGACCAAATGGTATTGCTGCAGTTGGTATCGCTCTTGGCGGCTCAATGTTTAATCCTGGCCACAGCTACTACTGTGAGAAGATGGCTGTAGGTCCTGATGCTGCAGGAGTAATTGATTTAGACGCTCCTATCAAAGACAACCTAGAAAAAGTTGCAAAGGCATTAGGTAAAGAAGTTGGCGAGCTTAAGGTATTCGTATTAGATAAGCCAAGACACTCACAGCTTATTACTGATATCCACAAGGCTGGTGCACGCGTAATGGTACACTCAGATGGTGATATCGCAGGTGCTCTAATGGCCGTTGACCCAATTGCTGATATCGACATGTTAGTTGGTATTGGAGGTACTCCTGAGGCAGTAGTAACAGCTTGTGCAATCAAGGGTACAGGCGGTCAGATGTTAACAAGATTAGCTCCAAAGACTGAGCAGGAGCGCGAGGCTATCATAAAAGATGGCGTTGATTTAAAGGCAATCAGAACTGTTGATGATTTAATTACATCTGATCAGTGCTTCTTTGCTTCAACAGGTGTTACTCCTGGTGATTTACTTGAGGGCGTAAGATATAAGGGTGAATATGCTATTACATCTTCAATTACATCACGTGGCAGAACCGGTACCCGTCGTTACATTCATGCATGGCACGACAGAAAGAAGCTTTCACAAATGAGCTCTATTGAGTACTAATAAGACTGGCTTTAAAAAGAAAAAAAATGGCACATGGAGGTGCCATTTTTTTGGAGTTTAATTGAGTTTAAGCTGCAGCGTTTGAATTATCGGTCTTAGCATTTGAACCAGTTGCCATGTCATCTGCTGCAGGTGATTTGAATAGTGAGTTTACTGCACGAGAGCCGATGAATACGCGGTTGTTGTTTACATATTTCTCTTTAGCGTACTCAGGGCGAGCGTTCATGATTGCGCTGATTTGCTCTTCACTCATCTTACCTAAGGTTAGGCCGATTGACTTGTAGGTGATATGGGGTCTTGCTTCTTTAGAGATGATAACCTGAGCAATACGGTTAGCCTCATCAACTATGCTAACAATCTTTAATACACCGCCATCAATAAGGTTTCTTACTGTAGGCTCTGTTACAGGTAGCGCAAGTACAGATTTTCTCTGAAGAACATATTCACGCAATAGGGCTTTCTCTGCAAAATCAAGTTGAGCAACGGTCTTTTCTACTAAAGCTTGTAGTCTCTTTGTCTGATTCTTATAGTTGTAAGAATTAAAGAAAGTAAGAACAACCTGAGAAATTAAATTTGATAACTCAATGATTAGTGCAAAGTAAATGAAAATCTTGTTGTTATGGATCTGAGTTGCAAAGTCCTGAGATACATATTCCCAAGGCATAACTAACATTAGCACTGTTAAACAGAATAACCACATCATTAAGGTGTTTACGGTACGAACGATTGAAGATGATTCAGATTTCATATTAGACTCCATAAATTTTGACATAAACTCAATATGATTATTTAGTTGCAATTGGTATGCCAAAATTCTTCAACACCGATGTATCAAGGCTTTAGAGTTGGTGTCATATTAATTTGCAGTTAATCAACGTCAGATTCGTCATTTTTTTGAACGCTTTTTTTTGAATTGATTTATTAATCTTTTTTAGACGGTCAAAATTTTGAATTAATGGCGAGAATTAATATATGAGAGGAAAAGACTGTCGGTCAAAGTCAGATAATTAATGCATTAATGTACATTTCTTATCTTTACATTGATGACCTATAATTAATGAACCTAGTAAATTTGATTTTAACGATAATTTATATTAATGAAGTTTACTAAATGTGCTCACAAAAATGGCATTTTTCTAAGAATTAAGAAAAACCGCTAACTAGGCTACATTAAAAATTGCGTATAGTGGTATCATAGCAGCGATAATTTTACATGTAATAAGTACAATGGATCTTAAAGGTAACAGTATGAAAAAAATTTCTGCAATTATCAAACCATTCAAATTAGATGATGTACGTGAAGCTCTAAGTTCAAAGGGCATCTCTGGTATGACCGTATCAGAGGTAAAAGGTTTTGGTAGACAAAAAGGCCACACCGAGTTATATCGTGGCGCAGAATATGTAGTAGATTTTTTACCAAAGGCTAAGATTGAGCTTGTAGTAAAAGATGAAGATGTAGATTTATGCATCGAGGCTATTACTGAAGGTGCTCATACAGGCAAGATCGGCGATGGTAAGATCTTCGTTTCTGATGTTGAGCGCGTTATCAGAATTCGTACTGGCGAAGAAGGCGACGACGCTATTTAATTTATACATGAATAAAAGACTACTTTCTTTCAAAAATACTCTAGGTGTACTTTTTCTATCAGCGATGTTGGCAGGTTGTTCTACAACCCCACCATCAAATACAGAAAATCTCTGTTCTATTTTTCAGGAAAAAGACAGTTGGTACGTAGCCGCACATAAAGTCCATAAAAAGTATGGTGTACCAATTAACGTTGCCATGTCTATCATGGCTCAGGAATCAGCATTTAGAGAAGATGCTCAACCTCCAATGCGATGGTTTTTATTTGTACCTTATGGCAGAGGAAGTTCTGCTTATGGTTACGCCCAGGCTCAGGATCCTGTATGGAATGATTACAAAAAAGATGCAGGCTCAATGTTTTCTTTAAGATCAAACTTTTCAGATTCTTTAGATTTTATTGCCTGGTACATGACAAAAACCAAACGCACAAATGGAGTCGCTCTGTCAGATGCCTACAACCAGTATCTGAATTATCATGAAGGCTGGGGTGGCTACAGACAGGGGACCTACTATAAAAAAGATTGGCTTGTGAATGTTGCCAGAAAGGTTCAACAGCGTTCGCAGAATTACAAATATCAGTTACAGCGTTGTAACTTGTACTAAATAAGGAATAGAAAATGCCTTTAGTTGATAGTTTTTTAGTTGACCATACCATTATGCCTGCTCCTTCAGTTCGTCTTGCAAAAGTAATGGCAACTCCAAAGGGTGATGAAATTCAGGTATGGGATCTTCGTTTTAAGAAGCCAAATGTTGCAACAATGCCAGAGAAGGGAATTCACACCTTTGAGCATTTCTTTGCAGGTTTTATGCGTGAGCATTTAAACGAGAAAGGTGTAGTTGAAGTAATTGATATTTCTCCTATGGGCTGTAAGACTGGATTTTACATGAGTTTAATTGGTGTAGCACAGCCTGAGCGCGTTGCAACAGCATTTAAGGCTGCACTTGAAGATATTGCTGCACTTCCTGCTGATACAGTTGTTCCTGCATCAAATCCATATCAGTGCGGTTCATGCCACTTACATTCTTTAAAAGAAGCTCAGGACATTGCAAATGATGTGCTAATACAAGGCATCAGCATTGTAAATTCTAAGGATATCGCTTTAGATCCAGAAAAAAATAAGGATCTAGCATAGTGAGAAAGGCTGCTTTTTTTGATAGAGATGGTGTAATTAATATTGATTACGGTTTTGTAGGAAAAATAGAAAATTATGATCTCGTAGCTGGCGTAGCCAATGCTATGTCAAAGCTGAAAAAACAAGGCTACCTTTTAGTTCTTATTACCAATCAGTCGGGTATCGCCAGAGGCAAGTACACAGAAGCTGACTTTGCAAGAGTCAGCTCTTTTATGCAGGCAAATCTTGCTTTGCATGATGCCTGTTTTGACGGTATCTATTTTTGCCCTCACCATCCACAGGCTCCTTTAGAGCAGTATCGCTGTGAGTGTTCATGCAGAAAGCCAAAAAGCGGAATGTTTCTAAAAGCTGCTGAGGATTTAAATATTTCTTTGGTAGACTCAATAATGATAGGTGATCATGCTACAGACCTGATTGCTGCAAAAGGAGCAGGAATTAGAGATTTATACCTTGTTGGTGAGCATATCGAGACCGAAAAAGAACTAATTAAGGAAGCTAGGTGCTTTAAAAACCTCGACCAGATGGTTATTTTTTATCAAAATGAAAAAAAGTAACGATATTTATTTTATTGATAAAGTATAAGCTATTTCTATAAAAGACTTTAATTATCGATATGATAATTACATGCCACTACATAAGTTTGTTGATCTGCTTTTGCAATTTAAAAAAAATTTACAAAATTTTTGAAAAAAATGTACCATAAGTAAAATTTGATACTATAATTACAAGTGTTCGAAGGAATGGGATACACCATTTCTAAATATCTGTTTATACAGTTTTGGAGATTAAAATGAATAAGTTCCAGGCTACTTTAGCTGTTGTTGCTTTAGGTTCATCAGTATTAGTTGGTTGTGCAAACAACTCAGCTTTAGAGGCAAAGATCGACGCAATCGCTGCAGACGTTGACGCATTAAAGGCTCAGCAGTCAAAGCTAGCTAACGATGTTGCTTTCGTTAAGTCAGACGCTGCACGTGCAAACGAGCGTTTAGACAACCTAGCTCGTCGTTACAAGAAATAATTTCTTGTTATAGCTAAGAAAAGGCCCACTTATAGTATGGCCCCAGAAATTGATCACTTAAGTTTCTAGGTCATACTAACAGAATTTAAGGCTTGTTTCCTAAAATTAATTGGAGACAGGCCTTTTAACCTT
>JGI24711J26586_10002080_pt1 | contig 14577 bp, 18 predicted proteins | sample BioPla3DNA1_FD_26586 | JGI IMG/M metagenome (IMG submission 26586)
CCCCAAAACCGTCCTAAGCGATTTCAACCCGATTGCGGCCATTTTGTTTAGCGACATACATTGCAGCATCCGCTCGCACCATCAATTGTTCCCCCGATTCCCCTGCCTCTAACTCCGCAACACCGATACTGACAGTAATATTAATGTTTCCTGTAGATAAAATAATTTCACTGCTTTCAACCATGGAACGCAATCGTTCCGCCACGATAAAAGCTTTTTTCTTTGAAGTTTCAGGCAATATCACCCCAAATTCTTCGCCACCCAAACGACCAAACACATCAATTTCTCGAATGCCTGACAATACAACAGTAGTAAAATGACAGAGCACTTGGTCTCCTACTGCGTGGCCAAATTGATCATTTACATTCTTGAATTTATCAATGTCCAGCATTATAAAGCTAGGTACTTTACCTGTCCTTTTTACCTTTTTAACTTCCATCTCCAAAAATTCCAGGAATCTACGTCTATTGTACACCTTGGTCAAAGCATCCCTATCCGCCATAATTCGCAATTTTTCTTCTATTCTTTTACGAGCAGCAATTTCCAGGGCTAAGTTCTCGTTGAGTGCCTTCAAATCCGCAGCCTGCTTTTTCAACTGATCCGTTTTAATTAATAGTTCCTTTTTTGTTTCCAAAAGTTGTTCCTGCAAACGATCACTGATCCGAATCAAGCACTTTTGTTCCTGGTAGCACCGGCGAAAGGCATCAATAAAAACAGCCAAAAAATCCCTTATTTCCTCTGGATCGCATTCTTCTTTGGCTATTAATTGTTCAGCCTTCTCTACGATTTTCTTTTCTTTGTCAAACAAACTAAATTCCATCAGTCAGTCTCCACCATTTCAAAATTAAGAGATCGAATATCTTCAGAAAAATCCTCGCCAAACTCCTGCATAATGTCGTCATCTTTATTATAATGCCAGCGTACAACCGCTCGGATACCGGCTTCAACCGCTTCATCCATAATCTGAAAAATATTCATCAATGCTTTGGCGCTACTGCTGTTGAAATATTCCATTTCGATATCCATAACCACATCATGATTCGGTTTCGTTTGCAGATACATCTGAAGAGCAGTCAAAATAGGCCCGAAAAAGGTTGAAACGTTTTCAGGGTAGGCCTCTCCCCTTATGCTTAACCTACCATTAACAAAATCGAAATTAACCTCAGGTGTCCGCTCAGAGGGTTGGATAACTACATTTTCCATCCTAATCACCTCTCTTAAATATAGGACTTGATGCAATAAAAAACCTTATTTGCATCGAGTCCTAAAAAATCGAATTCAATTGGAGCGCTCGAACGACGAGCAATCTCAATGAGGCCCAGGTTTGATCCCTTATTTAAGTTATCTGTTTCCTCTTTCAGTTTCCCACGATAATATGAACGAAGTTCTCCTTCATCTAATTTTTGAAGAATCTCCAAATGTTTGCGTAACCTTGTCGCTTTCTCCTCGGATACAACATTACCACAGCTCACATAAAATTGTTCGTCCTGAAATCCAACGATTACAATTCCCCAGCCTAACTTGTCCGATACATCCCCGACATTGCCGATACATTCGGCGGAATAACGAATAATATTTTGCATTAATTCGACAAACACTGAAAACACACGTTTTATCTTGTTTGGATCTGTTGTTTCCAAAGTGAGTTGTTTTTTCAAAACATCTCCCAATGCAAACAGGATTCCTTCCGAAATAAACCCGGAAAATGAAAAAATAATCCCATCTTGATCATAGGATTGTTTATATTGATAATAACTCCGAGCCAGCATCAAATTCCCCCTTGCATTTAAAATGAATCTTTGTCAAAAATAGTAGCCCTAAACCAATATTCAACTTTTTAACCAGATTATCCTTTATAATTGTCCTTGTCAAGCTAGAATCAAATTAATTTAAAACAAAACAACTTAAAACATATAATGAAAAAACAGCCCTAAAGCTGTTGGGTTTTTATTTCAATATCCATTTATTAAAGTTATATTTTAATACTTTATGGCTCTCTTTGGGATGCTCCAAAGGCGCAAAATACTGAAAATTATCTATCTTAATACAATTCCTATGTAGGGTCTTTTTTCATTATAAACATCAGTTTCGTATGTATTATATTGAACCTTATTGTCATGGTTCCAAAGATACCTTAAATAGTCTAATTTTATTCTGAAAAACCTGATTTTATCTTGTTCCTATATCACTCATTTTTTCACCTTTATAAAATAGCAAATGAGGCAGATAACACTACCTCATTTGCCCCTTTAAGGTCCCAACTTAAGGCATGGGGTTTCCTCTTTAATCTGATCCCAACTTAAGGCATGGGGTTTCCTCTTTTTGAATATGGTAGTTTTCTACCTGTATTAATACTATACCAATAACATCGATTTATATCAATAATAAACTGATATAATTTTTACTTTTTCTGACTGTTTTATGACAACATCATATAAATTATGTGTCCTCGCATATCAAAAAGACATTTCAGCATGTCAAGGAAGCATAAAATGCTTTTTCATATATCCATATTAGAATCCCACCTTCTCCAACACACTTTAATCTATATCTCGTAAATCATTTATGCCCTCAAAGAATAACCATCCGTTTTCTGCCCTTCCACTCACTAAAGATGCAACCATGGAAGGGCTCCTGAATGAAAGGTTTACCAGTGTCTCATAGCAATTACCCTTTTTAGCAATTTTATTATCTTTCAGCAGATCATCAATAATCCCCGTGTATCGATTATAGAATCTCCCTTCATCTGACCAATTTTTTGAAGATTCTATTGGGTTTTTTATAAAAGAGCCCACATGGAGTATGAACTTTCCTTCTTTTATAGAAATTTTGGCATGATACTTTCTATTCTTTGAATAATAAAATTTGCTATCTTCAGTTACTTGCTGCTCACTAAAATCTATACCTTCTGTTTTTAACAGGAACTCTATTTGCTCTATATATGCCATGAGGTTTGGCTTATCATATATGCTTACAGTAGGTTCACTACTTCTCATATCCTTATTTTCCAATAAATATGAACTGCTGTTTTTTAATTTGTTTATAAAATGGTATTCTATAAAATCAATTGTCATAGCATCGAATGAGTTATTATCCGTAACAAACATAACACAAAATGACCAAAATGTCTTTGATTTGTCGTGTGACAACATTCTGTTGGCACCATTTCTTGATTGTCCTATGTAAACTTTTGTTATTTCATTATCTTCGGACTCGTTGAATAAAAAATATACAGCATAATTTGTGCCTGATTCCAGATTTTCTACTTCCTTAATATTTTCACGAGTAAAATAAAATGCCCTTATTTGGTTAGTCCTGTCCTGGAACATTTTAAGGGAGGATGCTTTCTCACCATTTGGATATAAATATGTCACAGTCTTTTGCATAGTATCACCTCCTGCATGATATGTTCAATACATAGTTGATAGTCCCCGACACATTAACGGTAGACCGATAACGAACCTCTCTGAGATCACCGGAAAAATCCCGGATTACGCTATTCTAAATTTGGTTCGTCCCCTTATGCCAAGTGTAGCGCATTTATAGTTACATCACAAGTACAATAAATGTTGTTCCACGTGAAACATCTTGTCGAAACACATTTATCAGCCTAGCCTAATTCTGTTCATAAACAACCTATAGGCTAATATATTCAATATTATCATGTATACCAAGCCCACAATATAATATTGATTATATGTAAGATAAAGACCGCCGCCTCTAACTACGGAACTGATAAGTTTCGCCGACCAAAATCCAGGAGCAAAGGAAAAAAACAATTCCTTGGCGCCATTAAAAAACAGAGCTATAATCGGAAGTATTATTATACTGCCTCCCGCTTTCATGATGGCAAATCCTTCGATTTTGTTTTTTGCAAGGCAGTTGATCAATAATCCTGATATGGGTGCTTCCAACGAGGCGAGGAATGATATGGCTACAATATCCCCTATAGAAAAATCCCCGACATTGGAAAATAAAAATACAAATATAATAGCTATAACACATATGAGATACACCGCTACCAATCTGAAGGCTAAAAATTGATGAATACTAAGAGGAGTTACCCTGATATTAGTAAAAACATTGTCATCCCTATCCTCCAGTATAGAAAACCCTATCAACGCCCCATAGGCTATCGGTATAATCAGTATCAAAATCACCAATATCAAATCGGTAAAGGGCGTGAAATCAAAACCGTAATTTTTGCTCAACCAGGGCAAAAGGTATCTTCCCAATAACACGGTTATTATAGGATAAACTAGCATAAACCTCATCATTGAGTCCCTGCTCCACTTCTTTGTTTCGGATTTTAAAAAATTACTATACATATTATTCACCACTTTCCCTCAGGGCATATTTTTCAAAGTTCTTCCATACCAGATAATATAAAATTATAGAACCCAATAATATATAGATAATCGATATTATTATTTTCTGATGTTCCACAACCCCCGCCGTTCCCATCAAAATCATAAGTGTAGATTTGGTCGGAAATATATATACTAATTTTTTAAATATTTTGTTTGTTACTATGTTAAATTCATCTAATATAACGGGCAATAGAAAAATTAAGAAGACTTTCATAATGGCCATCACTAAATCTGTAAAATCCTTTGAATAATAGGTCAATAAAAACCCTATTAAAGAATGGAAAAAAGCCACCAATATTACCCCGCCTAACAATACAAAATAATTTATATCTACCGTTTTAAATATCTTGGAATATAGAAACATGATTGTTAGGGATAATATGCTCGGTATTATATTTGAAACCACTTTTGCCAGTATATATTCGGATTTTGAAATAGGGGAAACCAGCATACTTCGTATCGTGGCCTCATCTCTTTCATATATGAATGTAACCCCAACCAAAAGCATTGCCACAGTTGTTACATCTATAAAGACCAACTGGGGTATTATTTCTGTTACATTTTCCATATCGATGAAATGAAGTACACCAACCCACATAACCGACACAAAAAGGGAAGCTGCAAAAAGATTGTACCTCTTAAGTCTTATAATTTCGCCTTTTATCAGTGTAACAAATCTATTCATCCCCTGTCACCCCTGTCACTTTTATAAATATATCATCCAATGTGTTTTCTTTGCTATGAATAGTCACTATTTCTTTGTTTTTTATAATACTTATAAATTCATTATTATCCCCTAGATTATTAAGACTGAAGGTTGACCTTATAACCTTGTCTCCTTCTCTATATTCAATATCCACTTCCCTGGAACCATGTTTTAGTTTTAAATCTTTTGGAGTACTGGTCTCAACTATTTTACCCTCCGCCATAAATGCCACCCTGTCGCAGAGTTCGTCCACATCATTCATTAAATGGGTTGTAAGTAACACCGTACCACCCTGCTGTTTATATTCCTTGATTATTTCTTTAATAATCCTGGCGTTTTTCGGGTCGATACCGTTGGTGGGTTCATCTAAAAACAACATTTTAGGATTATTTAACATGGCTCTGACAAAATTAAGCCTTGTTTTCATTCCTTTAGAATACTGAGCTACCCTTTTCTTTCTATCATTATATAACCCAACTTTCTTTAATAATTCATCTGTATCTGCCGCCGAAGGATATAATTTCTTAAAAAAATTCAAGTTTTCCTCCGCTGTTAGTTTTGAAAAATGTACGGGCACCTCAAAACCAACCCCTATTTCTTCAAAATAATTGTTATTATAGGATTTTAAGTTTTTTCCTTTATAAAATATTCTTCCGCTGTAACCGGTCAACAGTTTTATCAATAATCTTTGTGTGGTAGATTTACCTACACCTGAAGGACCTAACAGCCCGAATATTTCTCCCTTTTTTATTTCGAAGGATATGTCTTTTATGGTATCTTCTTTGTTTTTAGGATATTTAAATCTTAAACTATCAATTTTGTACAATATAAATCACCCCTTTATTCCGTAATTACAGAATTCTTTGTTAACCCTGTTTTCCGGGCAAATCAATAAGCATTGTTTCATGTGAAACATTGTCGAAATGTATTTTGGAAATTTGTTTCCGGGTTATATGTAAAATAAAAAACGCCCCCTTCAGGGTATAAGATTTTTGTTTTTCAATCTGCTTGCCCCAAGGGAGTGTTCTTTTCCGGCTTTGCCGGTGTTAGTCTATGGTGTATGGTAATAACGCTATATGTCTGGATCTTTTGATGGCTTTTGTCAGTTCCCTTTGATGAATTGCACAGTTGCCCGAAATCCTTCTCGGTAAAATTTTGCCTCTTTCGGTTACATACTTTCTAAGTTGCTGCACATCTTTATAATCAATACTTTTTGTTTTGTTAGCACAAAAAACACAAATTTTTCTTCTTGTTCTGCGTCTTCTCCTGTTATCGCCTATTTTTCTTCCCTCCTATCCTTTAAAATTTTTAAAACGGAATTTCCTCATCTTCATCCATTGCTTGAAATTCATTAATATCTATATCGACGGATTCAAAATCATCATCTTTTCTGGCGGGAGCAGTTTGCTTACCCTTGCTGCCCCAGTCCAAAAATTTTACATTCTCAGCTACAATTTCGGTAATGTATCGTTTTTCCCCTGCTTGTGTTTCATAGGTCCTATTTTGGATCCTTCCCTCGAGTCCTACAAGTCTGCCTTTTGCAAGATAGTTAGCACAGTTTTCCGCAACTTTTCCCCATACCACTATGTTAAAAAAATCTGCTTCTGCGTCCCTGGAAAAAGTTCTGTTTACAGCTAAACTAAAGTTAGCCACGGCCTTTCCGTTTGCAGTAAAGCGCAGTTCCGGATCTCTGGCAAGGCGTCCGATTAAAATCACCCTATTCATTTTTCCCCCACCTTTAACATTATTCTCCTACTCTGACAATCAAATGTCTCATTACCTCGTCAGTAATCCCTAGATTTCTGTTCAGCTCGTTCACAACTTCTATTCCGGAGTTGAAGTTTACTAAAACATAGTATCCCTCATTAATTTTATCGATTTCATAGGCCAATCTCCTGTTGCCCCATTCATCGATATTTTCGATTGCCCCTTCGGTTTCGATTATGCCCCTGAGTTTTTCCAGCAATTGAGTCCTTTTTTCTTCCTCAACGTTGGGTTTCAGGATATACACCAGTTCATATTTGTTCATTTTAACACCTCCCTCTGGACTTAACGGCCCCATTTTTCACGGGGCAGAGAAATGATTCTTCCGTACCGGAATATTATATCATTTGATAGTATTATTTGCAAATTTGATGGATAACAATCCTAGTTTTATTCCTTTTATTCCAAAATTTATTTTCACATCATTATGTGTATATTAATTTGGGCTATAGGCAACCCTATAACTAATAGCCCCCACAGCAAGATAGAATTATTATTCATTCCAATCTTCCCCTTATAACAAAGAAGAGAGTGATCCCGTGATCACTCTCAATTTATTGTTTTAGGATTGATTATCTTCCTTTTTGGTTACCTTTCTTATTCTTTTTTCAAGCACAGGCCTAGGAAGCCAAATTTGTTTTTCGCAGCCCAGGCATTTTATTCTAAAATCGGCTCCCGTTCTCAGAATTTCAAATCTCTTATTCCCGCAAGGATGTTGTTTTTTTAAATCAACAATATCCCCCACTTCCAACTTCATAGGCACCAAAATCACCTCTATCTATTATTTTTCTGTTGTATAATCACATTTTTTTCATAAGGAATTTCTATGCCAGCATCATCCAGAGCTTCCTTAAAAGCTTTTCTCATTGAACGTTCCACAGCCCATTGTTCCATAGGTATAGTTTTTGCTATTACCTGAATTGTAACGCCGGATTTCTCCAAATTTGATACTCCCAATACAACCGGACCTTCCAATATCTTATCATTTTCTGATTTTAATTTTTCACTGGCTTCTTTAAGCACATTTATGGCATCATCAATATTCTCTTCATAAGCAATGGACATTTCCACCAAAGCCCTCATTTTCCCGGCGCTTTTATTGGTCACCATGCTGATTTTTCCATTGGGAATAATATGGAGATCTCCGCTGAAATCCCTTATTTTTGTCACCCTCAGAGCCATTTCCTCCACTATACCGCTTACACCGTCCACCTCTACATAATGCCCCACACCGAACTGTTCCTCAAACAATATAAAAAAACCTGTTATGATATCCCTCACAAGGCTCTGTGCTCCGAAACCTAGGGCCAACCCGCCAATTCCCGCAGTTGCTATCAGTCCTGTGACTTCTATTCCGAAAAATTTGATAATTGCCGTAAATGCTATAAAATAAATAATATATTTAGCTAGGCTTTTCATGAGCCCTTTCATGGTGTCTACTCTTATAAAATCTATGTTCGATTTTGATTTTTTTTGTTTCTCAACAAATTTATTAATGATTGAATCTATAAGCCTGATAGCAAGCCTTGCAATAATTATGATCAGTGCTATTTTTATTACAATCTTCGTGATTTTAGAAAACTGCTCGGGCTCCCCCAAGAAATCCAAAGCATTCCTAAAAACACCCTTTACCGTTTTGCTAAGATAATCCATAAAAATACCCCTTATCTTATATATTTGAACATAACAATGAGACCTGTTTTGTTCAATATATTACATACATAGAGATAACATCAAGTTATATGTTTCTCCATAATTTCAATTACCTTTTGAGCCATTTGTCTGTTCCCTTCTATTGTAGGGTGTATACCGTCAATATATAAGTCTTCTTTTCCCTTTTTGTTAACGGAATCATAAAACCCATCAAAAAAATCTATCACTTCTGTTTGCTGTTTATGGCCAAAATACAGGATCCAATTTCTGAGCAACACCAGTTTTTTGTTGATTCCTTTTAAATCTCCTGCCAAGTTGAGATGTTGTTTTGCCATAGAAGGTATAATAAGCATGGGTATACCTATTATAGGTTGTATTCTGTAATGATATGCTTGATATACCATAGTGGCCAGATTAGAATATATTATGGTTTCGGGCAATTGGGAAGCCAGGTCGTTAGACCCTCCCATTATCAGCACATATTCAGGCTTTTCATCTATAACATCCTGTCCGAACCTGGATAACATCCCTCCTGTAGTGTTCCCACAAATGCCCTTGTTTTTAACCTCTATTTTCAGCTCTTCTTCCACTATTTGAGGCCAGCTGTTTTTTCGTGTCATTTTAAATCCAAAGGTCAGACTGTCTCCCATACAAACAAGTTTCAATTCTTCATCCCCCTGCAGATTATTGTTTAATTATCGAATAAACATGTTATAAATTCTTCTTTGGTGACCCTTCCCAAATAGTCATCTACCGGAAAGCCCTCTAATGCTTTTTCCACTTCTGTTTCATCATATCTTACGCCTTTCAGCCTTTCCTCAAGTCCTGCCACATCTTCCTTGCCGAAAAAGTCTCCATATATTTTACAATTTTCTATTAATCCTTTTGTTACCTGGAGTCTTGCTTCTACCCCACCTCCGGCAAATCTCTTGTAACCCTTATAGTTGAATTTGGGGGACCTACCGAAATTCCATTCCCATGTATTATATTTTTCGTCTACCATCTTCTGTATGGCCTTCTTATCTTCATCAGTTAATTCGTGAATTTCCACAGGTTTGTTTTTATATGCAAATATATTTTTTAATAATAACTCCCTGAACTCAAATACATCAATATCTTCCTTTACATAGGGTTTAATGTTGGTAACCCTGCTTGATACAGATTTTATGCCTTTTGATTCTATTTTATCCCTCTTGACCTTCAACGCTTTTGACAGAATATCCAGTTGGGAATCAAAAAGAAGGGTTCCGTGGTTCAGCACTCTCCCCCTTACTATGCTCTGCGCTACACCCGAAAACTTCTTTCCGTCGATGGTAATATCGTTCCTTCCCGATAGTTCACATGGTATTCCCAGCTTTTCCAATGCTTTCAAAACGGGAATAGTATAAGCTTTGAAATCTATCTGTCCCAATGATTCCGCCTTTATAACAAAGGTAAAGTTCAAATTCCCCAGGTCATGGTAGACTGCCCCACCACCTGTAACCCTGCGGACAACCTGAATATCATTTTCCTTGACATATTCCATATTGATTTCTTCAATAGTATTTTGATTTTTTCCCACAATTATTGAGGGTTTACTTATCCATAATAGAACATAACCCCCCTCTTCCAAATCTAAATTTCTAAAAACATACTCTTCAAACGCTAAATTGTACTGCGGAGTTGTTGAATAATTTTCAATATATTTCATCTTTAGCTCCCTCCACCATTTTCTTAAAATTATAACAGAGTAAAATTTATTTATCAATAAGTTAAAAATATCCCCCAAAAGAAAAACCACGGAAATATCCATGGTTTATATAATATCTATTTAATTTTTAAGAGCCGTGCACCCCAATTCGACCTGCCTTCACAGGCGTTACCCAAATAGTTAGCTCAAACTAGGCACTCCTACGGCACACGAAAGGGGTCACTTACCGCTGCTTCCTTCCGGACCTGACGGACTTCATAACTTTTCGTTGCGCAGGACCCAATCCTCATCGCCACTTGTCCGGGCCGGCCCCGCAAAGCACAAAGCCTCCAAGGGGAATTCAACCCTGCTATAGCGGATTGCAGGTTATAGGGCGCCGCTGCCTCCCCGTCTAGCACGGCAAACCTTAAACTTTTTAATGGCGGAGAGAATGGGATTTGAACCCATGGGGCCTTTCGGCCTTACACGCTTTCCAGGCATGTCCCTTAGCCAACTCGGTCATCTCTCCGCGTTTCAACTATTCATATTTCCAATTCAGTATAAATAAGGTATTCGACATTAACCAGACCCGTTTGTTCCCACCTTTTATTTTTCCCTCAGGGACTTAAAAAAATCCCCTATTAATTGGGAACATTCCTTTTCCAATACCCCTGTTTCTATTTCTGTTTGATGGTTAAACCCCGGATTATTTAAAAGGTTTATCACAGATCCGCATGCACCAGATTTAGCATCCATTGCACCTATTACAACTCTTTTAATCCTACTTTGTAAAATGGCCCCCGCACACATAGGGCAGGGCTCTATTGTAACATATATAGTGCAACCTGTCAATCTCCATCTTCCTAAAAAACTACATGCATCTCTTATAGCGAGTATTTCCGCATGGCTTATAGCATTTTTAGAAGTTTCCCTTAAATTATGCGCTTTTGCTATTATTTCATTATCCTTAACTATAACCGCTCCTATAGGCACCTCTTTTTTGCCGAGAGCTTTCTTTGCCTCCCCTATAGCCATAGTCATAAATTTTTCATCCATTTTTACAGACTCCGACCTACATTTAGCACATCCAAAAATCTATATCTTTAGAGATGCGCAATTTCATTTAATCTTCCTTATAATAAGTTCCTCGTGCTCCGATACCGCCATTTCTATTCTTTCCAGTTGAGCGGTATGCTGTTTGTGCCCATCGAATAATACTGTAATTTTAGGCATAATGTCATGTTCTATTATAGCATTTGTTTTTCTGACTTCCCCTTCGAGCCTATCAAATCTTTTATCTATGCCTTCAAATCTTTTATCTATGCCTTCAAATCTTTTATCTATGCCTTCAAATCTTTTGTCTATGCCTTCAAATCTTTTGTCTATGTCATCAAATCTTTTGTCTATGTCATCAAATTTTTTACTGAATTCATTATACATTTTTTCTATTAATTCGAATGTCTTATCTTCCATAATTTTCTCCCTACCCAAAATAATTATACAACACATGGTGCACCTGGGAGGATTCGAACCCCCGGCACACGGTTTAGGAAACCGTTGCTCTATCCTACTGAGCTACAGGTGCACAATAAAAAATTTTTGTTCGTACAAGAATAATTCTAACACGTTTTTGACTAAATATCAATTGTTAAAAATTTGGGATGGATAGTCATTGGGGACAGGTTCCCGTGGCCACTGACCATCATGATCACCCAATGACCATCCTAAAACAATTACTTCTGCCGTTTACTGATAAGGTCTACCCCGCCCATATAGTCCCTCAATGCCTCAGGAACGATAACGTTGCCTTCTTTATCTTGATAATTTTCTAATATGGCGGCAACAGTTCTGCCTACTGCAAGTCCTGACCCGTTGAGTGTATGAACAAATTTTACTTTGCCTTTTTCTTTTGGCCTATACCGGATATTTGCCCTTCTCGCTTGAAAATCTTCGAAATTACTGCAGGATGAAATTTCAACATATCCGTTATAGCTAGGCATCCATACTTCCAGGTCGTACTTAAATGCTGCGGTAAAACCTAAATCCCAGGTACATATTTTTACCACCCTGTATGGCAGTTTCAATATTTGCAATACTTCCTCCGCATCATTTGTCAGTTTTTCAAGTTCGTCATATGAATCCTCGGGTTTAACAAATTTAACAAGCTCTACCTTATTAAATTGGTGCTGTCTTATCAATCCTCTGGTATCCCTTCCGGCAGCCCCCGCTTCAGAACGAAAACACGGGGTGTACGCAGCATAGCTGAGCGGCAAATCCTCTTCGGGAATAATATCATCCCTATGAATATTGGTGACGGGCACCTCGGCCGTAGGTACCAAAAAATAATCTTTTTGCGGTATTTTAAACGCATCTTCCTCGAATTTTGGCAACTGACCGGTACCTATCATACTATTTCTATTTACCATAAATGGGGGTAATATTTCAATATACCCATGTTTTTCAGTGTGCAAATTCAGCATAAAGTTAATTAATGTTCTTTCCAGCTTTGCACCCAACCCCTTATATAATGCAAATCTTGCCCCTGTTATTTTCGATGCAGTCTCAAAATTGATAATATCCAAATCCGTAGCTATATCCCAATGTGGTTTCGGTTCAAAATCAAATTCTGTGGGCTTTGACCACTTTCTCACTTCAACATTACATTCCTCTGTATCTCCTTGTGGCACGTCGGGATGAGGCACATTGGGTATTCTGAGCAGCACGTACTCCAACCTGTTTTCTACCTCTTTTGTTTGTTCATCCAAACCTTTTATTGTCGTTGACAGGTCTTTCATTTTTACCATTATTTTTGAAACATCTTTTCCTTCTTTTTTTAACTTGGGGATTTCTTTGGATACCGTATTTTGTTCATTTTTCATTTGCTCTACTTCTTGGAGAAGGTCTCTCCTCTTTTTATCTAATTCAACAACCTCGTCCAAGTTGAAATCCTTTTCCCCTCTTTTAGCCATAGCTGTTTTTACCTCATCTAAGTTGGCTCTGATTCTTTTTATGTCTAGCATTGCGCTATGCCTCCTTCATAAATTTATGACCTGAAACACCTAAACCTACATTAGACCTGTCCATCTTTTTTGCTCATACAAATAAATAAAAGCCCTTCTCCCCCCAAAATAAAAGGGACGAAAGACCTTAATCCGCGTTGCCACCCTAATTGATTAGTTTTACTAATCCACCTTAAAGCATTATAACGAATGCCACCCGTTTCCGCCTAATCGATTATTTTCAGCAGATCACTCAGGGACGGATTCAACAAACCGCCTTATCGGTTCTCACCAACCACCGATTCTCTTAATAGGCTGTATGTTTACTATCTCCCTTCATCACTTTATAAACATGTTGAAATTTTAAATTTATATATATTATATACCTTTTTTAATTATATTATATAGATTTTTTGTATATATTTATATTATTAGTCAATAATTTAAATACACTAAACTACTGCAAGGGGGTAATATCCATGAATAATATTGATATAATAGGCCAATTAGGAGACTTAAAAGAAATTGACTACAGGAATTCACTGGCTATAGCCACCCTAATAGAGATTTTAACAGAAAAAGGTATAATCACGCTTCGGGAATTTTCTGAAAAATCAAATCACCTGGATAACATGTCGTTGGAACAATTGAAACGATTCAGGACTAATATCTAAATAAAAAAATGTTTTATGGACTTATCTCAAGGATATCTTTAGATTCTATTTTTAGTTATCTATCAAATATCCTTTTTTATTGAGTGCCTCTTCCATTTCCTTAAAAGTTTCTTCGTTTTCTATCTCCAGGGTATGGATATGAACACCCTCCGTTAGCACGGAAAGCGGTTCTGCTTTTTCTCCGACGATTTTATTGATAAAATCATCCAAATCCTTTTTGTGGCTTATATTGAGCATTCCTATTATCTCCCCGTACAGTGGATGCTCGACTATTACATCTATTATGGTTGCCCCATAGTCCACCATAATTTGTAGTTCCTCTTTCATATCTTTGTAGCCCTTATGCTTGCAAACAATTCTTTTTCTTATTTTGTTATCTTTTTTAAAGGGAATCATATATCCCTGTGGGGTTGCAATAATATCTTCCCCTTGTGCTCTTAAAAGGGCTATATCCTGTACTATAACCTGTCTTGATATATTAAACATCTGCGCTAAATCCGTCCCCTTGATAGGTTCCTTACTACCCATAAGTTTTTCCAATATAATTTTTCTTCTCTCTGTATTATTCATAAAATCACTTCCCTTAAACAATAGGTAGGTAAGACCATTATAACATATCCGGGTTTTATTCACCATACATAGGGACATCAGACTGTGTGAAAAATGTCATCCTGAGCGAAGCGAAGGATCTCAAATGGCCTAAAAACGAGATTCTTCGCTACACTCAGAATGACAAAAAGCG
>JGI24711J26586_10002081_pt1 | contig 14574 bp, 9 predicted proteins | sample BioPla3DNA1_FD_26586 | JGI IMG/M metagenome (IMG submission 26586)
CCAGAAATGGATGAGGGCGTTAACGACCCAAGAATCCCCTGACTTTAGTCATGGGGAGTGTCAAACCTAACGAAATAGCAAAGAAAAGGGTAGCTGAACATACGCAACAGTACCCGAATATTTAAATAAAATTAAAAATATAAAAATGGAGGAATGTAATATATGCTTATTGCAGAGTTAAAAGAGAAAAAAGAAGTTGAAAATATTAAAGATTTTAAAACTACTACTTATATTCAAATTAAGTCTTGGATTTCTTTTGCCAAAAAGCAATTAATTTGTGAGAACGTGGTTGATAATTGTTTAGAGTATGATGATGATATATTGCTTTGTAATTACTTTACTAAGAAATTGTTATTAGATATGAGTTTAGTTACTTTTTATACAAACCTTGAGTTTTCTGATGATAATTCACTGGAAGAATATGATTTTCTTTGTGAGAACGGGATTATGAAATATATTATTGAAGAAATTGATAGAGAAGAATATTGGTTTATTACAGAAACAATAGATGAAATAGTTGAACAAAAGATTAAAATACATAATAGTATTGAAAATATGATAAACAAAGGTATTAATGTATTAATACAAAAGCTCCCCACAAATAAAGAATTAAAGAGTTTAATTAAGTCAACTATAAAAGATATTAATAAGTTAGATGTGGATAAACTTCCTATGGTTAAACAATTATTGGATGTTGCTCAAGGAAAACTATAATTAATTTTAATTGAGAGGTAAAATTATGGCTAAGACATTTACTAGTTGGAAACAACTTGAGGGTTATTTAAAAAATGTAATAGAGGATTGTTTAGATAAGGAAGTTGCTAATGATGTTTGCGAGAGTTTACAGACCGCCATAAGCGATGTTGTGTACGCCTCTGGTGAACCCAAGCATTATCTCCGTAGGAAATACTCAGATGGCGGTTTAGCAGATAAAGACACTATGAAACATACTGTTTCCAATATGACGCTTACTGTAACTCCAGAAGCAGAAAGAAACATTAAATATAGTAAATATCCTGGACGTGGTTATGATCCTTCAAAATCTTTAGCCTTCAACATTGTTAAGGGTTACGGAAGTGAATGGTATTCTCAACCTCGTGATTTTATTTCAGAAACCTATAAAATTTTAGAAGAAAGAAAATCACATGTTGATTGTATGAGAGATGCATTGAAAGATAGATTAGGTGATTCGGCGGTGATTTAATGGTTAAACGACATATGGAATATCATATTTATAATGCAGAAGAAGCGTGGGAAGATGTAAGTGAAGAAAATAAAATTTTGGTAAAAGAATTTATGGAATATGTATCTGCAACTGATAAAAGTCCAGAAACTAAAAGGGTGTATATACATAATTTAAAATTATTTTTCCAATGGGTTTTAAATGAACGTGAAAATAAATTTTTTGCAGAATTGAAAAAGAGAGACTTTATGTCCTGGCTTTCATATTTAGTTGATACACAAAAATTATCTCCTTCAAGAGTAAGACAGTTGAGAAGCACTATATCATCTTTATCTAATTTTTGTGAGAATGTGCTTGCTGATGAAGATAAAAGGTTTGAGAATTATAGAAATTTAATATTAAAAATACCTGCCCCTCCTCTCGAATCTGTAAGGGAAATAACATATTTATCTGATGAACAAATTAATAAACTTTTGGATTGGTTAGAAGAACAACAAGCATGGAAAGATTGTTTATATATTGTATTAAGTTTTTATACAGGTGCAAGAAAATCAGAAATAAGACAGTTTAAAATATCTGATTTTACAAAGGATACTTTACAAAATGGGATGTATAAAACATCTCTTAAAAGAGCTAAGGGTAGGGGTAAAATTGGGAAACAGCGTTATTTTTTAATACCGCAAGAAATAGTTGATAAGTATTTAGGCTTATATTTAACAACAAGGGTAGATGATCTAGATGATTTGTTTGTAACTAAATATAAAGGAAAAGTAAATTCTGTTTCACTTAATACATTTAATCATTGGTGTGATAAGTATTCAGAGTATTTAGGAATTCCAGTTTATCCTCATTGCTATAGGTCTAGTATAGCTACAATGCTAAAAGAGCGTGGTAAAGATCCCGTAAAAATTCAAAAAATGTTGGGGCATAAAGATATTTCAACTACAATGGGATATATTAGAGAGAATGATGAAGAAGATATAATAGATCTGTTTCAATAAATTAATAATATAATAATACCTGAATGAATATTTGGGCAATTTCAAAGTTAAATGTAAGGTTTGTTAATTTTTACTTTACAATTTCCGCATATTTTGTTATAATATTTGAAAGAATATTATAATAAATGTATGTAGGAGGAAAATAAAATGAAAAAATACTTAGTGATTTTTATCTAACATCACCAAGAATACTCCCACCTCTTTAGGTGGGAGATGAATTGGTGATTGACAAATTATAAATATAATATTATAATTAAATAAGAAAGGCAGGTGAAATAGTGAAACTATCATTCAAATTCAAGCTTAAACTTACTGAATTACAATTAAATATCATTGAAGAATTATCTTTTCACACTACTAAACTATATAATATAGTTAATTACGATTGTAGAGAAAACGGATTTAAGTCATATATTGAAGCAGAAAAAAAATATAAAGAAAATTGGCACAATCAGTTTCTTCATTCGCACACTTATCAACAATGTTTAAAAGTGTTAGAAAAGAACTGGAAGTCATATTTTGCTTCAATAAAGGATTATAAAAAGAATCCTAATAAGTACAAAGGAGAACCAAAACCGCCGAAGTTTAAGAATCATACTAACAAAAAGAACGAAGTAATATTTACAGAAGCAGGAATAAGAGTTAAAAATAATATATTAATGTTGTCTTTGTCTAAAGCAATGCAAGAAAAGTTTCAGGTTAAGAGTTTAAATTTCTCTATAGACANAGAGAAATTGCCTGTAAATTTTGAAGCATTGCAACAGATAAAGATAAAATGGGATAATTCTATTAAGCAATGGTATTTAATACTTATCTACAACAAAGAAGAAGAAAACAAAGTAACTGGTAATAATATAATATCAATTGATTTAGGCAGAGATAATCTTGCTACATTAACTTTTTTAGAAGATACTGAATCCTACTTAATAGATGGTAAAGTATTAAAATCTAAAATAAGTTACTACAACAAAGAAATATCAAGATTAAATTCTATAGGTATGAAACAAGTTGGCGATAGCAAGAAGTTTAAAAACACAAAGCAAATAAACAAACTATATATCAAAAGAAATAGCTTTGTAAATGATTATATTCATAAAGCAAGTAGAAAAATAATAGATTTAGCATTGCAACATAATTGTAATACAATAGTAATAGGAGATATAGAAGGAATTAAACAAGAGAATAATGTAAAATCTTTTGTAAATATGCCACACCAAAAGTTAGTAGATAAAATTGAATATAAGGCTAAGTTAGCAGGATTAAAAGTAGTATATGTAAAAGAGAATTATACAAGTGGTTGCAGTGCATTAGATTTAGAGAATATAAACAAAGATAATTATGATAAAAGTAGGCGTATAGTACGAGGATTGTTTAGAAGTAATCAAGGTATACTGGTTAATTCAGATGTAAACGGTAGTTTAAATATACTAAGAAAATATGTAAAAGACAAATGTATTCCAAAGCTGATACAATCAGTAATGGATAATGGTGGATTGAACACACCATTGAGAATAAGGGTTACATAACCACACTTCTCAAGAATCTCCACCTTCTAAGCGAAGCGTAAGGTGGGGAGGTTCAATTGTTTTTAATTTAATCGGATGTTCAAGATATAAAGCTCCTAAAGATGTAAGATAATTTTTTTATGATGACATGATTGAATGTATAAAGTTAGCAGAAAAAACATTAGAAACTAAGAATAAAAAGTATATTAGTGAAATTGCAGAATTAATTAAAAAACATAGCGCCGATAATATTTTTGAAGTAATTTATTTTTTAAACACTCCTTTCGGAGTGTTTTTTATTTTACATAGAAAGGAGTGAAAATAATTAATGGCAGATGATTTACAAATAATTATATCTGCTGTACTAGGGAAAAATACAGCAAACGAACTTCAAAAAGAATTAGATAGAATATCTAAACAATTAAAATTAACTATAAAGAATGTTGGTGTAGTAAGTCAACAAATAACATCTACATCTGGTTCTACTCAGTCTGCAACAAAAAAAACAACTCAAGCAATAAATGCACAATCTCAAGCAATAAACCAAAATATACAAGCAATAATACAAAATGCGAATGCCTATAAATTATTGCGGGATAGCCAAGATAATATAAATAAAATAATTGTCCAGACTACTAATGTTGTAAATGAAAGTGGTAACAAATTAAAACAGCATATTTCTACAGTATATAAACTTGTTGATGTTCAAACAAATGAATGGGTAAAGTCTAATAGTACTGTTTCGCATAGCATGGATAAGATTCATGCAGAAGCATTAAAAGTGAATGCTGCACTTGATAAGTTAAGAGATAAACAAAGAACGGAAATTGATACAGCTATACAAAAAACCATAGCAGATAGAAAAAAAGAACAGCTAATTTTAGAACAAAATCAATCTATAGCTATTAATAAAAACATCGAAGCAGAACGTAGAAAAACAGCAGTTTTAAGAGAACAGTTACAACTATATAAACAACAAATGCTTGGCGGTTCTGGATTTAGAGGAGAATTAGATATATTTGCTGAAAAACAAGCGGGAAGATACGATAAAAGTGCATTGTCTCAAATTAGATCTGATATTGAAAAATTAACCATAACTACACCTGATTTAAATAATAAAATAAAACAGACTAAAATGCAATTTTCTTTATTAAAGAAAGAAGCAGGAGAAACGTCAAATGTACTAATAAAAACATTAGAAAATGCATATAAGTTTATGCGTTTTTATCTTGTTGGCGGTGCTTTAGTTGGCATTTTTAGAGTGTTTAGACAGGGTATAGCAGAAGTAATCGCATTAGATTCTGCACTTACAGAACTAAATAAAGTTCTTGATGTTAGTACAGATGAATTAGTTTCTTATACAAGAGAAGCTTATAAAATGGGCGAAGTTCTTGGAAGAACGGGTAAAGAGGTTATTAATGCGACAGCAGAGTTTGCTAGGGCAGGTTATAATTTAGCGGAATCTTCTAAATTAGCTGAACAAGCTATACTACTTACTAACGTTGCAGAAGGTCTTGAAAATACTGCTGAAGCAGCAGGATATTTAATTGCTGTAATGAAAGGCTATAATTTAACTGCGCAAGATAGTGTTCATATAGTTGATCTTCTTAATGAGGTTTCTAATAATTATGCAGTATCAACATTAAAATTAGCAGAAGGACTTCAAAGAACTTCTGGAACGCTATCTCAAACAGGAACATCTGTTGAAGAATTAGCTGGTATTTTAACAGCAGGTTATGAAGTTCTTCGTAATATGGAAAAAGTTTCCAGTGGTCTTGTTACAATTAGTACAAGGTTGCGTGGTATTAGTGAATCTGGCGAAGAAATAGACGGGTTAATGCCTGAACTTCAAGAAACATTTAAAGAGTTTGCGGGTATTGATATTCAAACTGTAAATGGTGAAATGAGAAGTACTTATGATATTCTAAAAGATTTAGCAGGAGTATGGCATACTCTTAACGATGAACAAAAAGCTCATATTGGATATTTAACCAGTGGAATTAGACAGTCGCCAGTACTAAATGCTATTATGCTTAACTGGCAGACGGTAGAACAAGCCTCAAAAACAGCCATGTCATCAACTAATTCAGCAATTATAGAAAATGAAAAATACCTTTCAAGTCTTCAGGGAAGATTAAATTTATTGTCTTCTGCTCTTTCTAAATTAGCTTACGATACTATTAATTCACAAGTTTTAAAATCATTAATTGATTTAGCTACAATACTAGTTAAAGTAATTGATAAGTTAGGAGTTTTTGAATTTGCTATAATCAGTTTAATTGGTTATTTTAGTATATTTAAAACGAGCCTTTTACTTGCTCCAATAATTAACGCTACTACTATTGCTATTTCTAAACTTACTGTAGGTTTGCATTTATCAACAGCAGCAGCAATTAAGTTAAATACTGCATTAGGATTGATTGCTCCTGTAGCTTTAGCAACAGGGGTTATATTATTAGTTAAGGCACTTAGGGATCTTAATACTTCTATGTCAGATTTATCACAGGAAGTTAATGAAAGTTATAATGAATTTCAAAGTAACCTTGAAAGTATTAAAAATCTTAAAAAAGAATACGAAGAATTATCAAAAGTAACTGATTTAAATAGAGACCAAAAATTAAGACTTATTGAAATTGAACGTGAATTAAAAACAAGATATGGGGAAACAACTAAAGAATTAGATTTACAAAATAAATCTTTGGAAGAAAATTCACGTATAATTGATGAAGCAATGCGCAAAGAAGCTGAAAGATTTTTATTATTAAATAAACGAGCGTATGAAAAAGCAAAGAAATTATTAAGTGAACCCTATACTTATCGTGGACATGGTTTTACTCAAGAATTTGAGAGTATTGAAAAAGCAGTTGAACACTTTCAAGAACTTTTAAAAGATTCAACTGATAAATCAAACTATGTATATAATATTATAAAAAAAAGTTTAGAAGATTTATATAAAGAATATGATAATACTATTGATACTGTGAATAAATGTAAAGGATATGAACAACTTTTAGGTAATACAATAAAAGAAGTTAATAAAAGAATAGTAGACCAATTTGGAAGTATATTTGATCTTAAACAAAATCTTGAAGATCTTAATAATTCGACTAATAAACTTACTGATTCTTTAGATGATCTTTCAAATGCTTATACTACTCTTAATGAAGGTAAATCTCTTTCTACAAAACAAATTATTGAATTAATAGAAAAATATCCTCAACTCCAATCTGCAATAAAGGTTGTTGAAGGACAACTTTATCTTGAAAAAGATGCCATTTATGCAGTAATGAAAGCTGAGGAAGAAAAGTTTAAAATACAAATTGAACAATGGAAACAAGAAGCTATAAATCATAAAAATGCTGTATTAGCAAAAATTCATCTTTATCATGAAGAAATAGAAACGGTTCAAGATGTATTAGATGCTCGTCAAAAACTAATTGATAGTTACAAAAATTCTCCTGAAGCACAAGATTTTATTGGTGCAGGTTTAAGTTTTTATGACAATGTTGCAAAAGAATTAAAAACAGTTGAAGAAAGAATTGGATATTTACAATCTTTGGGTACTGTAGATTATACGAAACAAGCAATTACATCTTCTTCTGCTTCAGGCGCTAAAAAAGAAATCAAAGAAATTGCCCAATACCTCTCCGATGAGCTTGCCAAAGCAATAGAAGAAGTAAACGGAAAACTAACTGCATCCAATGTTAAACTATCTCAATATGACGAAGCATCTGAAGAATATCGTAGAGAATTAGAGTACCAAATCGAATTACAAAAACAACTTCAATCTCTTTATCATCAAGGAGCGAACCAACTTCGTGCCAGAAATGAAGCAATTAGGAAAAACTCTTTGTTTCAGAAGAATTGGAATTCACTTACTGACGAACAAAAAGAAAAATTAAACGAACTTAAAAAAGAACTTGACGATAATGAGAAAGCAATTCAAAATTTTGGTAATTCCTGGTGGAGCGCTCAAAATGCAATAAATAGTGCAACGGATGCGATTCAAAAATCTATTGATGCAGTTAAATCTTTAATATCTGATATGCTTCAAGAAGAAAAAGCTTTACGCCTTGAATCCCTTCGTAAGTCTCAAGAACAAATTATAGAGAATCTACAAAAAATGATAGATTCTACTAAAACTTTTGATTTAGATAGTTTTAAACAAGCCGTACAAGATATTGTATCTCAATTTGATATAATCGATCAAAAGTTTGTATCTGGCGCTTCATTTTTAACAGATACATCAAAAGCACGTAGAGAACTCCAGTTTTATAAAAATGATATTATATCTCTTGCAGATGAAGCAGAAAGATTTATAAATTCTACATCTAATAGTCAACGCACTCTAGAGAATATTATAAGAAGTCAAGTTAGTTTTGCTAATAATTTACAATCAGAACTTAAAAGTATTAATAATTTAATTGCAGAAAAAACAAGACTTTATAAAGATCAAGAAATAGCACTTGAAAAACAAATTGAAGAAGTATCTAATGAATATGATAAACAAATTGAGTTACAAGATGAGAAACTTAAATTATTAGAAAAAGAAGTAGATGCAGAAGAACGTAAACGTAGATTACTTGAGATTAACGAAGAACTTGAACGTGCTTTGCGTGATAAACGTTTTGAATATATCACCAAAGAAGGAGAAAGAATATTAACTTATGATAAGGGTAAAGTTGATGAATTAAGAAGAAGACAAGAAGAACTCGTTAAACAATTTAAACGTGAAGATTTGCAAAAGGCTATTAAGGATGAAATTGAACTAATTCAAAAAGCTAAAAATGAAGAATTAGAAATATTGCGTAAAAAACTTGAAGATACTAAAAATATTCATAATGCAGAGATCGAATCTTTACGTTTGTACGCTAATAGTTTACAGCAAATTCATAGCTCTGTGATATCTAACACCAATGATAAAATTAATAAGTTAAAAGAACTTCAAGATCAAGAAAGAGAAAATTTAGAAAAACATTGGGATAATTTTATACGAGGTGTGCTAGATGGAACAATATCGTATGACGAAATTATGGATGTTTGGTATGATGAATCATCTGAATCTTTAAAGAAATATGTTGATAATGTTAGCTCTCAATTAGAGCGACTTAAAAAATTATGGAAGTCATTAAAATCAATAAGACCTGAAGGAATGCAATATGGCGGTGGAGGAGCAAGTGGTACTGGTGATACTTTTACCATAGAAGATGCGCTTGGTAGAGATGTAACTATTCCTGTATGGAGTCAAGAATACTCTCAAGCTGTTTTTGATAATATTAAAAGTGGTATGTCTTATGAAGACGCTATGGATAAAGCAAATGAAGATTTGAATGTATGGCATACTGGAGGGATTGTAGGAGGAAAAACTGATAAGTTTTCTAAAGCAATTAATGACTTATTCCAAAAGCAACTTAAACCTGATGAAATAATTGGTAAACTACGTTTAGGCGAGGTAGTAGTTGAACCAACATTAGGCATGAAGAACTTTATACCAAACATGAGAAATTTAATTTCTAGTATATCATCAATTCCACAGTCAAATACTGTGCAAAACATAAGGAATTATCACTTTAAAGACTTAACGATTAAAGCAAATAATGTAACTGAATTTTTAGATTCAATTAATTTATTAATAACAGCACAAGGTTAAATTTTAAGGGGGAGATTTAATTCTCCCCTTTTTTAGATTGGTGGTGAAATAAAAGTGAGTATTCAAATTCCATTTAATTTAACGCCTAAAGGCGGCGTAGCAATAGATTGTAATGAAGATAATATTTTTAGATGGAGTGTATCAGGGGCAATTCAAACACATTTTTCTTTAGAGTTTAGGAATAATAAAACTGACGAAGTTTTATTTGTTGTAGAAAAAACATCTGGATATTCAAATTTTTATACACTTTTAGCAGAAACTATAAATAACAGTATTGAAATTAAATGGAGAGTAACGGTTTGGGATGAAAATAATAATACAGCAACATCAGATTGGGAAATATTTCAATCATCTTCACGCCCTATTGTAACGTTAATATCTCCTGCAAGTGGTGAAGTAATAAATTCTCGATCTTATTTATTTCAGGCAGAGTATGATCAAGAAGAAGGTGTGAGTTTATTAAGTTGGCAATTCTTTCTTTATAATTCTTCACAAGTTAGAATTGTACAAACACCATTACAAACAGCAGAATCATTACAATATCTTTATGATAATTTAGAGTCAAATGAAACTTATTATGTTGAATTTCAAGTAACAAGTGAAAAAGGATTGGTAGGAACGAGTGGTTTAGTGGAATTTAGTGTAGTATATCCTCAACCACACGCACAATCTGATTTAACTGCTGAGAATATTGATAATGCAGGAATTAGACTTAGATGGGGAGTTATTCAGATTATAGGAGATGGTGAAAATCATTCATTTATTGAAGATGAAAAAGTTGATGTAACTGAAGGTAAGGTTTGGTTTGATCGGGGATTTAATATTGATAATAATTTTACCTTAAAGGTCTGGTTAGAAGCAGTTCAAGATACAACTTTTATTATTAATCCTATGTCTTCTATAATTATTTCTGATACCGCACCTACAAATAATGATGTAATTTGGCTGTATGATTCTAGTATAAGTACTCCGCAAGAATTAACTGTAGTAATGAGCGATACTTCTCCTGTTGGTGGAAATTATTTATGGTTAGAAAATCCCGAGGTAGCTTCTTCGCAAACTTTAGGAGCATTAATAGATATTCATAAACCAGAAAATGTAAATGTATTATGGTTTGATTTAATGGTAAATATGGATGAAATAAGGCTTATAAAATTAAGAAATGATAAAGATGAATTAATAGAGTTAGTTGTTTATAATGAAGAATTTTATTTATTTAAAAACGGAAAGTTAATTGATAGTTTGGATATATATGTGGATAATTCTACTAAATACTATATTTATATCCAACAAATTGAAGACAGTTTAGTTTTAGGTGGTGAGGTAATAACATAATGGCAATTACTAATATAAATTATATAGAATTATCAAATTGTATTGTTGATGAACTTCATGTAAGACAGAGAACAGATAGTGAAATTGACTTAACAGAAGAAAAACAGGAATGGCAATTGGATACATATCTTTTGGCTAGGTTTCTAAATAATCTTGAAGCAGGAAATATAGAAATGGAAGGTATAACTATTGAAAAATTTGCTATAAAGCGTAGAAGTATTGATGAATTGGATTCTATTCTTTTAGGATATGTTGATTATGAACATGGAGAATCGTATGAATATTTGGATTATACTCAACCAAATGATAAGTTTATATACAGTGTAACCCCTATTGCAACAGGCGATATTGAAGGTAAACCAACATCTGTAGAAATAGAATCTGATTTTGTTGGATTTTATATTGTAGATAAAGATATAAATAATGTTTTAAAATTTGATAAAGTAATTGGCAACGATATTGCAAATGTAGAAAAAACTTTAAATCAAGGTAGAATTCAAATAGAAACATTTAATAAATATCCATCTATTTATTATACTGAGCAAGAATATACATCATTTTCTCTTAGTGCTGTATTTATTCCGTCTGAGTGGGAAAGATCGGGGAAAATGTATGATCGCATATTGAATAATTTTATTAGACAACATAAATCATTTATTGTAAAAGGATCGGATGGAAGTATTTATGTTGCTGATATTTCTAATCCAAGAAAAACAACTATAATGAATTCATCTAAAGGATTTGATTATATTCAGTTAATTATAGATTGCGTAGAAGTTCAAGATTATAAGGAATTTATGCAGAAATAATAGGGGGGTGATACTGTGATTCAAGCATCGCCTGAATTTATAGAAGCAATGAAACAACCAATAAAAGATGTTTATATTAAATTAGAATTTTATACAAGTGATATGCAGTTTCTTGGAGAGTTTACTAAGAAAGTCAGTAAAAGTGATATTGGTTCTATTAATGTTGATCGTAACCGCCCTATCAGGCGGTCTTTTACTTTAACATTAGATAATAAAAATAATGAATTTATTTGGGGAGAAAATAGTCTTGTATGGATAGACAAGCGTATTAAACTTTTTACTGGTTTAAAAATAGCAGATGGTTCAATTCATTATGTACCACAAGGTTTGTTTGTGCTTACAGAACCATCTGATTTACATAGAATTGGCGATGGTAAGAAAGCAATAATTAACTGTGTAGATAAGGCGTATCTTTATACAGATAAAAGAGGAAAGCTTGTAAATGAATTAATTATTGAAGAAGGTACTCCTGTCAAAATTGCTATTCAGTTATTATTTGAAGATGCCGGAGAAACAATGTTTAACTTTGACGATGATATTGATGCAGTAGTACCTTACGAAATAAGTTTTTCTGGTGCAGATAATATTTGGAAAGTTGGCGAAGAGCTTGCAATATTTGCACAAGCAGATTTATTTTATGACGTTTATGGATATTTAAGATTAAAAAAAATAGATTTAAATAATTTGTGGTTAAGTCCTCCTACTTGGATTTATAAGTATGGAGATAAAACAGATAGATTTTATGCAGGAAATGTAAGAAGATTTGATGATAATATACTTGCTAATCATATTAGAGTTTTAGGAGGTAGTTCTCAAACTGCTGAAGTTTTGTTTGATTTAAAAGTTGAGAAAGCTAAATATCTTAAAGCTTTGGATATTGAAGAAAATTGGGAACAAGGTCGTCTTCACCATGTTGCTTCAGTAAATAATTCACTTGAACTTGATAAGTATGAAATTATAGGAACAGAAATTGTTACTACATTTAACTATGAAGAATCCGGCGAGGACTTCGAAGAAGGCGAACTGGACGGCGTAGTGGTAGGGGAAGATGGTCTGGAGCTGGAGGAGGAGGAAGACGCCTTTGCCAAATTCGACGATCCCAGCAGTCTACCTACCGACACAGGCCGTGGTGCCGCTTTTTCGCCCGATGGTACTTATTTAGCAGTTGCACACAACGCTTCGCCATACATCACGATCTATAAGCGCAACGGTGACACCTTCACCAAACTTAGCAATCCCAGCAGTCTACCTACCGGCACAGGTTATGGTGCCACTTTTTCGCCCGATGGTACTTATTTAGCAGTTGCACACCTCACTTCGCCACGCATTACGATCTATAAGCGCAACGGTGACACCTTCACCAAACTTAGCAATCCCAGCAGTCTACCTACCGGCAGTGGTTATGGTGCCGCTTTTTCGCCCGATGGTACTTATTTAGCAGTTGCACACTACGCTTCGCCATACATCACGATCTATAAGCATGGGTTTACCGAATCCGGCTCCCGCATATCCCCTCCCCTTGACCTTTCCGGCGCTGGCACGGTCAAAACTAGCGAGATAAGCTGGCAGGCTACGGAACCGACAGACACGAGTTTGAAAGTCGAAACATCCCTCTCCACAGACAGTGGTCAGACCTGGAGCGCATGGCAGGAAGTTATAAATGGTAATAGTATCCCCGGTATTAATATTGATGATGATTTAACTGGAAAATATTTAAAAGTGAGACAAAAACTTATTACAAACGATAGTATTATTACACCTAAATTACATTTATTTAATATTACAATTAAGAGTGAAAGAAATATTATAATAACAATTTATTATAATGAAGGATGGAGAATTTCACCGCCAATAAGTATTAATGGTGTTATAGATAGCGAAATAAGTTGGGAAAAAGATGTGCCAGAAAATACTAATATAATAATTGAATTTGCAATAAGTGAAAACGGAGAAATACCTCCAAACAATGAAGATTTTTTACCCATAGAAAATAGTGGAAGTTCTATTCCTGGAATAATTGAAATAAATGAAGGTAAATATTTATGGCTAAGACAAAAATTAATTACTTTAGATAATTTAATAACTCCAAAATTACATAATTTATTGATTAAACTTACATGTGATGCTTTTAGTAATAATCCTTATTATATTGAAAAGATAGGTCAGTGGACTTATTTTCATAATAACAATAGTCCTGATCCTTTGATTACAACATATTCGGAAGCATTTTGGAGAGCAAAATATGAATTAATGAATAGGCTTGGATATACTGAAAGAACATCAATTCAAATTGCTCCTAATTATCTTCATGACGCAAGTGATATTATTGAAATTATTGATGATGAAAATAAAGTAAATGGTAGATATTTAATTGAATCTTTTAATTTACCAATTGTTCCAGATTTAGTTACTGTTGAATGTAGAAAAGAACAAAGAATAGTTGATAATTGGGATTTTATAAAAACTCAACATGGAGATATTAAAGGAATTATAAAATCAAATAGTGAAAATAATTATACTAATGAAGAAGTAGGATTTGGAGATGGATATACTCGTCATTTTCAATTAGATTATTTTCCAGTTAAAGAAGAAAGTGTAAAGATATATATAAATGGCATAAAAGTTGATTCAAGTAATTATATTGTACATTATCATAGTGGTGTAATTTCATTTAAATCTGATAGTATTCCAGGTGAAAATAAAGCGATTACTGCTGATTATACGCAAATTGTTTTATTGGAAGGAGTAAAATTACAATTATCTTCTGTTTCCACTGAATATACTGATGAAACTTATTCTAATTTCTTTGGTAATTATAGATTTATAAAAGTGCCAGAAGCAGATGATTATATAATAACTGCAAATTTAGAAGGATATCAAGAAAAAATTCAAAGTAATGTTGAAGTTGTAGGAGGAGATATTGTGAGTGTTGATTTGGAGATGGTAACTAGTCAACTACCCCACCCTATAGAGGGTGGAGCTTGTAAAAACTCAAGTTGACTACCCTAAGTCCTTCGAGGACTACGTTATATAGGTCATAACACCTACGGGCGTTTCTCCTAACTCGTAGCTCTGTTGCTTAACTTTAAAC